>Ga0209185_1001297_pt1 | contig 22360 bp, 21 predicted proteins | sample SidtaG_2_FD_187425 | JGI IMG/M metagenome (GOLD analysis project Ga0209185, IMG submission 187425) | Marine algal microbial communities from Sidmouth, United Kingdom - Sidmouth_Asex2 metaG (SPAdes) (version 2) | ecosystem: Host-associated > Algae > Red algae > Unclassified | place: Sidmouth... | reverse complement strand
CATCACTTTAAACTAAAGATTCATATTTAATTGGCGTTCTACTTCTATTACATTTTGTTTGAAATCTCGGTCTATTTCCATGAGGTTGAGGACGGTTTGACAGGCATGAATGACGGTGCTGTGGTCTCGTCCGCCAAAGGCATTACCGATGCTTTTGAGGGAGGAATCGGTATATTGCTTGGCAAAGTGCATGGCGATTTGACGGGCTTGTACGATGTTGCGTTTGCGGGTTTTGCTAATGAGGTCTTCAAAGGTGGTGTCTAAGACTTCACTGACTGTGCGTTGGATAAATTCTATTGACATGTCTTTTTTGGAGACGTTGCTGATGAATTTTTTGATGGTGTGTTTGGCTAAGTTAAGGTCGATGGCTTTTTTGGAGAGAGAGGCTTGTGCCAATAACGAAATCATCGCTCCTTCTAATTCTCGGATGCTGGTATTGATGTTGTAAGCGACGTATTCGACGACTTCTCGGTCTAGTTCGATGCCATCTGCTTGGAGCTTGCGCTCTAAGATGGCGATTCGGGTTTCTAAATCGGGTACTTGTAAGTCTGTGGTCAATCCCCATTTGAATCGAGAGGTCAATCGCTCTTCCATGCCTTGTAAATCTCTTGGAGGACGATCACTCGTCAAGATGATTTGCTTGCCTGATTGGTGTAGGTGGTTGAAGATGTGAAAGAAAATGTCTTGGGTTCTGTCTTTGTGGGCAAAAAACTGTATGTCATCGACGATAAGTACATCAACTAGTTGATAGAAGTTGATAAAGTCATTGATAGAGCCGCCTTTGACGGCTTCAATGAATTGATTCGTAAATTTTTCGGACGAAACGTATAAAACGGTCTTGTTGGTATAGTTCGTTTTGACAAAGTTGCCGATGGCTTGGGCAAGGTGGGTTTTGCCTAAACCTACCCCTCCATACAATACTAATGGATTGAAGGCAGTTCCGCCTGGTTTTTGGGCAACTGCCAAGCCCGCAGAACGAGCCAGTTGGTTACATTCTCCCTCAATATAACTCTCAAAAACGTTATTGGGATTGAGCTGAGAATCTATTTCTAATTTTTTTAAGCCAGGAATGACGAAAGGGTTTTTAATCGCTTCGTCTTTACCGCCCCTTTTCATAGAGTTGAGCGGATTATTGGCGTTATTTGGATTGTTGGGTTTGTTGATGGTAAAAGGCGTCGTATTGTTTGAAGATTGGGAGATGTTTTCGACGACTATACGATACTGTAAACGGGCTTCTTCCCCTAACTCTTCCCGAATGGTTTTGCTTAACAAATGGACATAATGCTCCTCCAACCATTCAAAAAAGAATTGGCTTGGTACTTGGATGGTCAATACTGCCTGTTCTAATTGAACGGGCTTTATTGGCTCAAACCATGTTTTGAAGCTCTGTTGGCTCACATTCTTGCGAATAGTGATTAAACAGTTTTCCCAAACGTCGTGCACATCAGGCTGGACTATAGGAGACAAAGGCGGTGCTTTTAAGTTAGGTAATAAAGTTGCTTGGCATAATCCACTAAAGGCTATTCAATAGGCCTTTGATGATCTATTTTTGTCTAATTTTTAACTATTAAAGAATTGTTCTGTTTTTTTGAGAAAAAAATTAGAGGGCAAAAATATTAAACTCCAAGTAGATTAAAGGATAGTTTCGGAAAAAAGTTTTTTTTTTGTTCAAAAAACATTAATAAATTCCATTACTTCTTTAACATTAAGTTATAAAAATATTAAATATTTTTATAATTAGATAGTTTTTTAAATAATTTCTATAGATTGTGCTTCTACTTTTTTCTTATCTTTTCCCTTTTTGATGTAGTAGTCCAATCTTCCCAACTGAATTCCTGCCCATCCTACTTGATTGACTATCACTTCTTTACCTTCCAAATTTTGATAAACTACAGGCTCTGGCAAAAAAGTATGGGTGTGTCCTCCCAAAATTAAATCAATATTTTTAGAATTTTTGGCGACTAGTACATCACTAATTTGATCAGAATCGTGCTGATACCCCAAATGTGAGAGACAAACTACTATTTGACACTGATGGTCGTTTTTCAAAATCGCTGCAGTCTCATTTGCGGATTTTAAAGGGTCTTGATACTGCGTTTCTCCAAATAACGTACTTGGCACTAAACCATCCAGTTCAATACCAATTCCCATTACACCTACTTTAACGCCACTTTTCTCAAAAATCTTAAAAGACTCCAACTTTTTGTTTAGAGGCGTATTCCGCACATCATAATTTGCATTCAACATCGTAAAGTTGGCGGAATCAATATGTTCTGCCAATTTCTCTATTCCTGCATCAAAATCGTGATTTCCAATGGTTGCCGCATCATACTCCAACTCATTCATCAGTTTAAATTCCAAAGAACCATCATAAAAATTAAAGTAAGGCGTTCCTTGTAAAATATCGCCACAATCAAAAAACAGCACATTGGTTTCAGTCGCCCGTATTTTTTTGACCAAAGACGCCCTTTTCGCCACGCCTCCCAAGCCTTGATACTTTCCCCCATCCATCGGGAATGGCTCAATACGACTGTGTACATCATTTGTGTGTAAAATCGTGATTTTGGTATACTGTCCCCCTGCTGCCCAGACCTCGTTATCCAAGCCAGTTGCCCCAAATAAGAGCAAACCTGCTGCTGTTTTTTTCAAAAAGGTTCTACGATTTAACATCTTGTTTTGTTTTATTTTTTTTGATTTTGGAGAGAACGTTTTGTTGCTTCGTCGTGGTGTTCTGTCCTGCTATTCGTTCTTATGGTGGCTTGCCTGTCACAGACACACGGCCGTGTGTCTCAACGCATGCGCCACCATACCACTACTATCAGGTCTATTTTGGATGGTCTGTACCTTTTAGTTTTTGTGGTTTTTGTGGTTTTTGTGGTTTTTGTGGTTTTTGTGGTTGTAGAAACCATGCTAAACCACAAGGCTTTTTTTAGTTTTTGTAGTTTTTGTGGTTTAAGTAGTTTTTGTAGTTGTAGAAACCTTGCCAAACCACAAAGCCCTTTTTAGTTTTTGTGGTTTAAGTAGTTTTAGAAACCATGCCAAACCACAAAGCCTTTGAATCACGGATTTTTTTGGATTTCACAGATTGAAACAAACCATGCCCACCCACAACTACAGCACTAAGAACCAAGAACTACAGCACTAAAACAACTACTTAAACTACAAAAACCACATAAACTACTTAAACCAGTCAGAATGACTTATAAGCAAACCGTCCTTCGACTACCGCTTTTACCGCTTTCCCTTCAGCCGTCTTTTTTTCGACATATTCTAAGAGCGCATCTCTAAAGAGCAATCCTCCAATATCGTCCCGTTCTTGGTCTTTTAAGAAATCGCATTTATCACCACCGTTAGCGATGTAATCCGATACACAGAAACGGTACTTTTTATCCTTTTCGACTTTTTTATCGTGGAGGTAGAATTCATATTTTTGAGCGATTGTATCTGCTTCAATGCGTACCCCTTTAGAAAGCGGCCAGCCACCTTTATGAATGGTATGCGTAAATAGTTGTTCCACCATCGCACCATCTATGGTCAAGACGACTAAGATATTGTCAAAAGGCATTAGCTCAAAGATTTCGCCTTTGGTAATATCGCCTTTTTTGACGTAAGGTACTCTTAGCCCTCCATAATTGGGCAAACTAAAATCAATGGGTTTGTCATAATGATCTTGTGCAATTTCTAAAATCGCATCTGCTACAAAATTTCCCAGTGTAGATTCAGGCTTGGCCTTTTCCAGTTCATTGCCTGCCTCCCCTATTACTTGTTCCATCTCTTCCGCAAGTTTCGCTTTATAAGGCGCAATCATCGCATCAATTTCTTCATCAGAATCAATCTTTGTACTGGTATCATACAGGTCTGTAACAGGTTGTAAGCTCTGATAGCTTGTGCAAGCTCCCATGCTTAATAGTAGTCCTAAAGTCCAAATTATTTTTTGCATATTGGTATCACTTCTAACAAATCCCAAAATACATATTTTTTTCGTTTTTTCGTATTTTTTTTTTGTAGTGTCGTGGTTATTTTGTGCCGTAGTGCTGTCGTTAGTTTGTGCTGTGGTTGGAGAACCGTTACTATTGCTATAAACATTGGAAATTAATGTAGTTCAATAGCGTTTAAACTTTTTAAAATAGCCTCGATAGTAGCGTTATAGCTTCGCTTGGTTCTGTCGTGCTTAGTGCTATAGTTCTTGGTTCGGTTCTTTTGTGTTTTGTGGTTCTTGCTATAGCTATAGTAGCGGATAGCGAGACCCTGCGTCACGACGAAGCAATGAACCTTTCGCTCCAAATTAGAAAAATATTAAGCAATGAAAAAAGAAACACAACCGCACTTGGTCATTGAGCGAAGCCGAGATGAAAAACCACAGCACCAAGAACTACTTAAACCGTTCCCGTATCATTTGTTCACATGGCTTGTTTTGTGGGGTATAATCGTTGTTATTGGGACCACCTGCAACGGAATCGTGGGGACTCCATTTCCATAGAAAGCCTCCACCAAACCATACTTCGTCCCAAAATGCATCAAAAATGGCTTGATAACCGACTTTTTGTGCTTCATGGTTGGCAGGAAAATCGTAGTTATTTTCTATTTCCCACTGTCGCCACATGGCTTTGTCAACGCTACGATAACCGTATTCTGTGAATAAAATGGGCTTTTTGTATTTTTTGTAAATTTGCTTGAGTTGGTGTTTGGGTTCTTTCCAACTACTTAGCAATTCGTCCATACAAGGGGTTTCATCTTCTGTTAGGGGAAAATAAGCATCTACGCCAATATAGTCTAAGTCATCCCAAAAAGGAATATTATAGAAATTGTCCCAATTGGCGGCGTAGGTTAGTTTTCCTTTATAAACTTTGCGTATTTCTTGGATTAGGTTGATCCAATATTCGGGACGGGCGAAGATGGCTTTTTTCATTTCCGTTCCAATGCAGATTATATCTATGTCTAAGCGATCTCCTTCTTGGGCAAATCCCATCACATAGGCGGTGTATAATGCTTCCCACGTTTCCCATTCCTCCTTCTCCATTAGCTCAAAATCGCCAGGCCAACCAAAATCAGGAAACCATACCGAAGGTTTGAGCATCACTTTGAGTCCTTTGGCTTTCGCATAACCGACCATTTTTTCGACGCCTTCGGCTGTTTCGCCCCATTTTTGATCCCTTGACTTATAGCCCAATTCGGGTAAATACCGCTCTTGATAGTCTCCGTATTGATAGATCACTAAAGAAACCCAATCCGCATTCAATTCTTTTACCGATTCCATACAGATTTCGTCAACGGGATTCCATGAAGCAATCATATTAACGCCATTGATTTGTTGGGCAACGGTGTATTGCACAAAAAACAAGAGTAAAAAGTAATATCTTCGCATAAAATTTTATGTGTAATAAAGTAGCGTATTTGCTAAAACAGTCCTATATTTAAGAACTACAAATATGCCATGATATTGGCTATTCTTTCACAAAATTAACATTCCTTGCCTAATTCGTCATTCGTCATACAAACTGCTTCGCAAATCACTAAGGAATTGGGGTTGGAAGACAACGTATTGGGACAACCCGATGGTCTGGAAATGTTGCGACAAAGGGTTGCGGCTGTCGTCGAGTATTTGCTGGAAAAGGATATTGAGAAATTGCTCAATTTACTGTATATTATGGATGTGAGTGAGGAGAAAATTAAAGTGGCTTTGAATACGCCTGCTGTGGATATTCATTTCTTAATCGCTGACATCATTATCGAACGAGAATGGCAAAAGGTGGAAAGTCGTATTATGTATAAGCAGGAGAAGTTGGATGATGAGGAGAGTTGGGATTTTTAGTTTTTGTGGTTTTTGTGGTTTAAGTAGTTTTTGTGGTTGTGAGTGGGCATGGTTTTTTAGTGCTGTAGTTCTTGGTTCTTAGTGCTGTGGTTTTGGGTGGGCATGGTTTTTTGGTGTTTTTTGTTTTTGTGGGGCCTGATTAACGAATCTACTGATTCACTGATAAACTAAAAAAGGCTTTGTGACTTGGCGTGAGTCCCTACAACTACACAAACCACACAAACCACAAAAACTACTTAAACTAAAAAAGTACAGACCATCCAAAATAGACCTGATAGCAGTGGTATGGTAGCTTGTAGGGGCAATCCCTTGTGGTTGCCCGGCCCGCAGAAAGGCAAGCTACCATAAGAACGGATAGCAGGACTAAACGTAACGACGAAGCAATCCACCGTTCTCTCCTAATTTTTATAAAACAATTTATGAAACAATTTTGTATATTTTTTTGTCTGTTTGGGCTATTTCTGTTGGTGGGCTGTGATGCGTACAAACGGGTGAGACCGACGAATTATGCGAGTGAATATGCGATGGAGACGGAGAAAGAAACGATTCGGGTAAAGGCGTGGCATTCGAGTCGGGATAGTTCTACGATTTTTGTCGAAATGCCGAAAATGGCGTTGGCAAATTATGATAATTTTGTGGTCAATATTGATGTGACGGATAGTACAAACGCAATTATAGATACCGCTCTTTTAATTTTGCATAAAGATGATTTTTCACAACGTATTTTTGCGCATACAGTGGAAGCTGCTTCGGGACAAAATCATAGTCTAAATGTAAATATTAAAACGGAAGATAAAAAATATGTTTTTAGAAAAAAAATAACTTTATGGCGGGAAACTGATTTTACAGAACAGCATTTTATACTCCAAAATAAAAAGACAAAGGCGGTTATTTTTGATTCTTATATTTCTGTTCCGACGACGGTAAATGTTTTGTATAATGGAATAGATGCTATTGATTACAAATTAAATTATACCACGACTGATACACTTTTACCGCCTCCACCCTTCTCCGAAAAAAAGGTACAAACAAAATTACTACCGACGAATTATCAACCAATCAGCAAGGATATTTTCTTAGATAAGAAAGGATTTTACACCCTACAAATGCAGCTTAATAATAAGAAACATTCCATAGAATTATTGGGTGTAAATGATGATTATCCTAAGTTAACGGCTGCTGATGATTTATTAAGAACCTTGCGTTTTATCACAAAAAAATCTGAATACGAAAGCCTAATGAATGCACCCAATCAACGAAAAGCGATTGATGCCTTTTGGTTGGAAAAAGCGGGTAGTTATGAACGAGGCAAAGTGCTGATAAAGTCGTTTTATGGACGTATCCAAAAAGCCAACAAATTGTACACCCACCGACAGCATGGCTGGATGACGGATCGTGGTTTGATTTACATCATTTATGGTCCACCCTATGCGGTGTATCGACAGGAAAAAACGGAAACGTGGACATATGCCAATGCGACGGATTCAGGAGATTTGGCTTTTTATTTCGATCAACAAATAGACAATTCGTTTAGACTTCAACGCTCCCATCTTTACAAGGAAAGTTGGGATTATATGGTCTTTACTTGGCGAAATGGAATCGTTGCTAAGTGGTGATCTTTCGTTTAAGTCGTTTTTGTGGTTTAAGTCGTTGTTGCAAAACCAACTACGGCACTACGTAAAAAGCGCAACCAACTGATCGGCTTCCTCTGGTTTCATACGTCCTGCGATGACGAGGCGGAGTTGTCTTCGTTTTAAAGCTGTATCAAATTTTTTGATTTCCTCTTCTGTTTCTGGTTCTACTCTTGGCACACGAGCAGGACGGTTATTGCTATCCAAAGCGACAAAAGTGTAATAGGCATCATTGCACTTATACTTCGTGCGAGTCGGCAAATTCTCTGCCCACACCTCTACATGCGTTTCAATCGACGTATTGAAAGTACGAGTTACCTTCGAGGTAATCGTAATCACATCGCCCAATTTAACAGGATTGAGAAAAGATACTTGATCGACAGAAACAGTCACAACAGGGCGATTTGCCAATTTTCCTGCACTAATCGCCGTAGCAATATCCATCCAATGTAGAATTTTACCACCTCTTAGGTTATTGAGTACGTTGGTATCATTGGGCAAGACCATTTCGGTCATAATGGTTTTTGTAATTTTGGGAGTTTTACCTTCTTCAGACATATTTATTTTTATTTTGGCGCAAAGGTAAGTTTTCAGCACAGATTTACACACATTAACACCAATTATTTCTTAACTTCGTGTTTAGTAATGGTAAAAAACCAACATACCATTTTCGGCGTCGATATATTTCGTTAAAAAGCCTCGTCGTAGCCTTGCTACGCCTACGTTTTTTGTCTCATCTATCGAAAAATCTCTTTGCCTAAAATCAATACTTTGTTTTTCAACCATTACTTATTTTACAAATCTTAAAAAACACATATTATGTCTTTAAATATTGGCGATAAAGCCCCAGATTTCAAATTGTTTAATACAGAAAAAAAGGAAGTGAGTCTCTCTGATTTTGCAGGCAAAAAAGTGCTTGTTTTATTTTTTCCATTGGCTTTTACGGGCGTCTGTACTACGGAACTTTGCTCGGTAAGAGATGGCATTACGGATTACAATGATATGGATGTGACCGTTTTGGCGATTTCTGTGGATTCGTTATTTACCTTAGAAAAGTTTAAGTCAGAACAATCGCTTAATTTCGATTTGTTGTCTGATTTTAACCGAACAACGGCGAAAGCGTATGATGCGTTATACGAAGATTTTGTATTGGGCATGAAACATGTCGCTAAAAGATCGGCTTTTGTTGTGGATGGCGATGGCGTGATTCAGTATGCCGAAGTTTTGGAAAGTGCAGGAGATTTGCCTGATTTTGACAAGATAAAAGCAGCTTTGAAGGGCTAATTTCTTCTTTTGGAATACTCAACTTATTCTTTTTTTTTGGAGACAACGGGGAGATGCTTCGTATTAGCGGATAGGCCTGCTATCCGCTAATATGGTAGCTTGCCTTTCTTCACATCGGGCAACCGATTGCCCCTACAAGCTACCATTCCGCTACTATCAGGTCTATTTTTGGATGGTCTCTACCTCTATTTAAAGCACATAAACCCCAATTGTGCCAAAAAAATCTTTTTAACATCAAATTCTTGAGTGGAACTATCAATTTGGCTTCTTCAAAAGAGTATGACTTACGGCAAGCTAGTAGAAAAATAGACTTTTTCTTAAAAAAGAAAAATATTGTCGTAAAAAAGACAGTAAAATTTAATAAAATAGTGTATATTATTCGCATAGCATAAGAAAAACCAGAAAAATTTTCTTGTTAAATTATGTTAAGTTATTTTATAAAAGCAAATAACAATTTTAATAGAGTTGTTATTATTTTGTAAAGTGTATTTTGTTAATTAAAAGTTCTTTAGACTATGGGTAGATCATCATCCAAGAAGTTAAACCTGAAAGACGGTTTCTATATTGAAGTTACCAACAGATTGGGAGGCTCTCCAATCAAACTCTCCAGACAAACAAAAGCAGAAATTTTATTACTGCAACGACAACATGTTAAGTCTAAAAATGTGAAATACTTGGGAGAGTTTCGAGACGGCGTATGTGTGAGTGACAAACTCTAACCAAATCTCCAATAAATATTATCTTTATTTTTATAATGAAGCCTTCTATTTTTACGAATAGAAGGCTTTATTTGTTTTATTACTTTGCTTGCTCACTTACTTCTTTCAAACGCTTCAATCCATCTTCATAAGATGGCCCTAAAAACCTGTCCATCATTAATCCCATAAATCGCTGTAGGGGATTCAGACCAAATTCTGTATCAAAACCCCAAGTAACCTTTGTTCTGTTATCGCCCATTGGTTCAAATCGCCACGAACCATAGCCATCGCCTTGTCCTTCAAAAGCGACATACGTTTTTAAGGAATTGGGCGGATTGCTCTCTTTGATTTCAATATATCCTTCCCCACTATTCTCGCTCGTCCAGTCATATCGTCCACCAATGCCCACTGTTGTTCCATTATAGGCGACTTTCAGCGTTGGATCGGCAGCACTAAAGGGCGACCATTTTTCCCAATTTTTGAGTTCATGCACTTCTTTAAAAACGACTCGTTGTGGCGCATCTACCACCATCGAACGCTCCACATGTGCTTTACTCGGCAGAAAAAAGGAAATTACTGCCAATACAATAATCAAAAAGAGAAGGAACATCACTAATTTTCGTAATAGACGCATGGTTTTTAAATTCTAATTTGATTTAGTTAATCGGTGTATTAGTTGATTAGGGAATTAGGCTCTAAAGGATTTGGTGTATTAGTTGATTAGGAAATTAGGCTCTACGGGATTTGGTGTATTAGTTGATTAGGCTCTACGGGATTTGGTGTATTAGTTGATTAGGCTCTATGGGATTTAGTGTATTAGTTGATTAGGCTCTATGGGATTTAGTGTATTAGTTGATTAGGGAATTAGGCTCTACATAACTTATCCCAAACCACAAAGCCTGATATTGGTGTATTAGTTGATTAGGGAATTAGGCTCTTCAGAAACCAAACTGCAAACACAGATTTTTTGGATTACATGGTTTTTTTCAACATCAAAACTATTAAAAACCACATGCTCACCCACAACCACAGCACTAAGAACCAAGAACCACAGCACTAAAAAAAAACTACTCATCCCCTTTCTGGAAAAGCTCATCTTTGTCTACAACCTCAACCTCCATATCATCCTTTAACTTTTTGCTAATCGCTCTATAGGGTGCTGTTACGATTTCGTTTCCATCATTGATACCTTCTGTAATTTGGATATAAGTATCATCTTGTACCCCTGTTTTTACTTCTTTTTGTGTCACCTTTCCACCTTCTATAATATAGATGACCTCTAATAAATCGTCTTCCGCAGCATCACCCGTTTTTAAAGAATCAGGAATTTCTCTAGTAGCGACTGCTTGAATCGGTACAGCAATGACATCCTCTACCCTTTTCGTTTCAATATCGGCAGAAGCAGACATACCAGGACGGAAAGCAAAACGATTGCCACTTTCTAACAAATCTGCATAAGATTCCTTTTTAAGACGGATTTTAACCGTGAAATTTGTTACTTGGTCATTACTCACCATCGCAGCTTGTCCTGTTGAATTAGAGATTTGTGTGACGACTCCCTCAAATTTTCTATCGGGATATGCATCAATTTCAACGATGGTTCTCAATCCCTCTTTTACTTTGACAACATCGTTTTCACTCACATCTACTCTTAATTCCATATTGTTGAAATCAGCGATGCGTAGTAGCTCTGTTCCTTCAAATTGTGACGTTCCGACGACTCTTTCCCCTTTTTTGACATTAAGTGTAGAGATGATTCCAGACATGGGTGCGTACAAACTTGTTCGGTTCAGGCTTTTTTTCGCTTCTTTTAAGGAGGCTTGTGCGCTTTTCACATTATAATTTGCTCCACTTAATGTTTGCTCTGCCGCTTTGATGTCGGCTTCTAAGGCTTTTACGGCTGTTTCTCCATCTTGTACGGTCACTAATGAAACAACTTGATCTTCATACAAAGCTTTATTTCGCCCTAAATTTCGACGGGCTTGTTCCAATTGTGCTTCAATTTGTGTCATGCGGGCGTTGGTATTGGCAGCATTTGCCTTTGCAGAATTGACCGCAGCTTCTGCTCTTTCAACGCCTGTTGCGTACATATCTGGCTCAACTTTTCCTAAAAGCTGCCCAGCTTTCACAGAATCTCCTTCTTCCACCAACAGTTCAATGATTTCTCCCGAAACATCTGGTGCTAATTTCACTTCAATTTCTGGATATATTTTACCACTTGCAGAAACCGTTTCGGTAATAATGCGTGTTTTAACGACTTCTGTACTGACTTTAAGCAATTTTTTCTTGCCGACCAGTCCTTGATTTTTGGCAAAGATTAATCCACCTACAAGAAATAATGTAAATAAAACAAGGGCAATTACCCATTTTGTGCTGCTGCTTTGAGCCATTTTTCTGGTTTTGAGTTAGTAATGAAAAAAGAATAACTTATCGTTTTTGGCGTCGATATTTTCCGATATATTTTGTTGAAAAGCCTCGTCGTAACTCTGCTATGACTACGTTTTTCGCCTAATCTATCAAAAAATCTCGTTGCTACAAAATCGACACCTTATTCTTTATCCATTATTTAGGAACAAGGAAAGTAATGTTAAAAAGATAACTATTACTCAAACTAAAATCTAATATCCTAAACATATTTTGACTTAAAAAGATTCTCTATGATTTTTTTTTGAGTATTTTTTTATAGACGAACCTTACTATACGAATTTGAGCACATTTTTAGTATGCCCTCATATGGTTTTTATAGGGGGTTGCCTACCGTTTTGTATACTTGCAGCTAATAGCAAAGCTTTTGAAGGGTAGCGAACCAATAATTTTAGTTTTTTTTGAGTTAGATAAATGAAACTGTTAAAAATTGTTATTTGGACATTCTTGAATGATTATAAGTAATGAGTAATCGTTTTTGACTACTGCTTTTGATTCTTATCGTTGAGACAGTGCAAAATAGCCCTGATAGCAGTGGTTGGATGATTGCGTTGGCTGCCTTGTTCGGTTCATTTGTGGAAATAAAAGGCATTTTGGAAATGCCTTCCAATATGGTACATTCTTGAGAAAATGAAAGGCATCTTGAAGATGCCATCCATTAACGGATAGCAGGCCTTTCTGTCACGACGAAGCTTTTTACCTTTCGCTCCTATTAAGTAAAATTAACATTTTATGAACACTATTACAAAAACAAATACTACCACCTTGAATCACTACGGACTTATTGGTTATCCTTTATCACATTCTTTTTCACCAACCTATTTTCAACAGAAATTTGAGAAAGCAGGCATCACAAATTGTCGTTATGATTTGTATCCTTTGAAGGATATTCGAGAAATTAAGGCTTTGTTTTCTAAAGTTAAGGGCTTGAATGTAACGATTCCTTACAAAGAAGCAGTTATTCCTTTTTTGGATATGTTAGACCCTGTTGCGGAGGAAATTGGGGCGGTTAATACCATCAAAGTTCTTCCAAATGGCTTGACTTGTGGCTTTAATACGGATGCTTATGGTTTTGAAAAATCGCTGACGCCTTTACTCAAAAACCAAGAAGGTGCCTTTATCATGGGAACGGGCGGAGCTTCTAAAGCTGTCAAATATGTGTTGGATAAAATTGGGATTGATGTTGCGTTTTTGTCTCGTTCTCCTCGTCCCGAATTTGTGTGGTCGTATAGTGCGACAAACAATTACTATTTGCGAAATTATTATTCACTGGTGATTAATACGACGCCTTTGGGGATGTATCCTAATGCTGAGTCTTGTCCTGATATTCCCTATCATTTATACAATGAATCTTCGTTTTTCTACGACTTGATTTACAATCCTGAACAAACTACATTTTTGAAAAAAGGACTGGCACAGGGGGCGACTATCAAAAATGGTTTGGAAATGTTGGAGTTGCAGGCGGATCGGTCTTGGGAGATTTGGCGGAGTTAGTTTTTGTAGTTTAAGTGGTTTTTGTAGTTTTTGTGGTTCCTATAGAAACTGATTAACTAAATTTTAAAAAAAAAAAAAATTTCCTCCAGACACCACATTTCATTTTGCTGACATCTTGGTTATAGAATTCTTTGAGTAATGGACCGACTCATCTGATTTTTATTTTTACTTTCATTTTATTGACCAAATAGTATATCAGCCATGAAAAAATTAGAATTACTCTTTTTGGGCATCTTTGCCCTTTGTACAATTGCGTTTATATATCCTTTTTACAAATCAAACTATGATCAAAAGATTGTTTGTAATAAATCTGCACCTATAAATCATCATGTTTATTCGACGCCTACTGCTTCTCCCTCTATTCCTCCTCCTTCTATTTCACCAGAATCACCAGCCCCTTCTACTTCATCATATAGAAGGGAAAAAAGCGCCAATGTGGGTAATGCTTCTGCTGTTGTAAATGAAGCTCCTGCAACTATTTCTACTTCAAATACGAATGCTTATAAAAAGACAACAGAAGATGCAAAATTTCTCTATGATTCTATGACAGATGTAGGCGCAAAGGGAGCGAGTACACCTGCTGTTGCTGAAGAAACAACAAAAGTTTTTAGTGATGATTTTGCTGATTTTGAGGTAGTTGTGAAAGCAGCAAAAGAAGAATCTACTGTTGCTGAGACGTCCTGTAGAATAAAGGCTATTACGACTAAAGATATGGCTGTTCGTTCTGAATCGGATGCTGTGGTTAGTTTGTCAAGTGTCAAAACTAAAGCCAAAAACTTTAAAGAAAGGTTGCCTTCGGTGAAAAATTCTTTGAAAAAAATGAAGGAAAAAAAGGCTGCAAAAAATCGAATGAAGGAAGCCAAAAAAGAGACTGCTACCAAACCTAAAGCCAAGCTCTTGACCGCAGGGGAAGTTCACGATTTTAGTAAGTGGAAGTTGTGGCAGGATGTCGCTGCAACGGATTTAAAAATGTGGCAAGATCATTGGGGCATGTATCCTACCCAACGCTATACCTTACAATTGACGAACAAAAAAGGTGTTCCTTTAGTTGATGCAATCGTGCGTTTAAAGGCTAAAAATAATGCGACGATTTGGGAGACTCGTACCGACAATACGGGTAAAGCCGAATTGTGGTCTAAGATGTTTGGAGAGGAAGAATTGTTCCCTCATTTTATTGAAACAGAATTTAATGGACTCGTCGAAAAAATAGAAGCCATTAGTGAATTTAAAGACGGTTTGAATCACCAAACGATTGATGTGAAATGTGATTTCCCTGACCAAGTAGATTTATTATTTGTGGTAGATGCAACGGGTTCGATGGGCGATGAGATTGCGTATTTGCAAGCTGAGTTGAGTAATGTGGTGGAACAAACAAAAAGTAAATATGGTGACTTGGATATTAATTTGGGCAGTGTTTTTTATCGGGACAATGGCGATGAGTATGTCACTCGAAAAGCGGACTTTGCAAAAAATATCAACAAAACTGTAAACTTCATTCAAAAGCAATCTGCTGGTGGTGGTGGCGATTATCCTGAAGCGGTGGATGCTGCCTTATCCGTCGGTATCGAAGAATTGAACTGGAGTAAAAATGCTGTGGCTCGTTTGTTATTTCTCGTATTGGATGCGCCTCCACACAATGATCCTGCGACGATTGCCAAGCTCCATAAGATGAGTCAAGAAGCGGCAAAAAAGGGTATTCGCATTATTCCCATTACGGCAAGTGGCATCAATAAAAGCACAGAATATTTGATGCGTTCATTGGCGTTATCCACGAATGGAACGTATGTATTTTTGACCGACGATAGTGGTATTGGCGGTTCTCATTTAAAGCCGAGTACGGACGATTTTAAGGTCGAATTGCTCAATGATTTGTTACTCCGTTTAATCAATCAGTACATACAAACGCCTGGTTGTAGTCGAAGCAATCAACAAGCCATCAATCAAATTAAAAAAAATAATCCTGAAGACAAACCGATTCACACTGTCAAAGCCATCAAGGTTTTCCCGAATCCATCAACGGGCTTGGTCAATCTAAAAACGCAGCAGTACATTCCTGAGTTGTTTGTGACGGATAATTCTGGTAAAATTTTGGAGCGATTGACGGATTTGAAGATTGGTAAACACAAGATTCGTTTAGACAATTATCCTTCGGGTATGTATTTCGTTCGCTACCGAGTAGATGGTAAAATGATGTCGGATAAGGTAATTTTGGTTCATTAGTTTTTTTTAAGGGACGAGTGACTGGTGGCGAGGGGCGAGTGATAAATACTATAAACCCTCTCTTCGCCACCCGTCACTTGTCACCTGCTACCCGTCACCCAACATAAAGTTTTTTCCGTTTTTTATATTCGTGCTATGGATTTTATTCTGTAGCACGATTTTTTTGTTTGGAGCGAACAGCATTAAATTCTAAAATGAAGTATTTTTTATTTTGGAGCGAAAGGTTTGGAGCTTCGTCGTAATGGAAAGTCCTGCTATCCGTTCTTATGGCAAAAGCAACAACGAATAATCACGTCAGAACCGCAACGACTTAAACCACAAAAACGACTAAAACTATTTTGCCATACCACTGCTATCAGGGCTATTTTGGATGGTTTTTCACTTTTCACATAGTTTTTTTTACATTCTTACAGGAGACAATTTATAGAATTCTTGAAGGGGTTTTATTCTTAAATCAAATTTAATCTGTATATTGGACGGGCTTTTAAATAAGGAAATATTGTATCAAAAAAAATGAACTTGGATAGTGGTACAGACCATGCAAAATAGACCTGATAGTAGCGTTATAGCTTGCTTTAGTTTATGTGGTTTTTGTAGTTGCCTCCTTAATAACATGAAGGTAAATTAAGCAAGCTATAGTAGCGGATAGCAGGCGCATGCTGGGCGACGAAGCAACTGACTGTTCTCTCCTTATTTCATTTTACAAGCAATTAAAAGACTACATTTCAGCTAATTATACATGTTGAAAACTTCTCAAAATAAAAAAATTGATGCTTTAGCGAGTAAAGTGTTACAATCATTGTTGTATTTTGATATATTCAAATACCCTTTGAAAGCAGAAGAGGTGTATCATACCATCAATATGCATGTTGAGTTTGCAAAAATCAAGGAGGTTTTGGCTAATTTGGTGAGTAAAAAAATGCTCTTTCAGTTTGATGATTTTTATTGTTTGCAGGATAATAAAGGCTTGATTGAACGACGCATTAAGGGCAATGATTTGGCAAAAAAACGCCTGGAAGATGCTTATAAAATGAGTGCTTGGATCGCTCGTTTTCCATATGTTCGAGGAATTTTCTTGTCGGGTTCTTTGTCCAAAAATTATATGGAGGAAGATAGTGATATTGACTATTTTGTGGTTACAAAACATGGGCGATTGTGGGTCGCTCGTACCCTTTTGAAGCTGTATCGCATCATCTTTTTGCTAAACAATGATCGCAATTTTTGTGTCAATTACTTTATTGATGAGGATAATTTAGAAATCGAAGAAAAAAATCTATTTACTGCTACCGAATTGGTTACAACGATTCCTACATACAATCCCGAATTATATGCTCAGTTTCGACAAGCAAATGATTGGAGTACAGAACATTATCCCCATTTTCCGATGCGCTCGGTAGAACGAACTTGGGCGGTAAAAAAAGATAGTACAAAAAACTTTTTAGAACGAATTTTGAATGCTCGTTTTGGAGAATTTTTAGATACTCACTTTATGAAAATGACGATTAGACATTGGAAGCGAAAATTCGGACATTTTGAGGAAAAAGACTTGGCAATCGCTTTTAAATCCAGAAAACACGTCTCCAAACAACACTCCAACCATTTTCAACGAAAAATATTAGAAAAATTACAACAAAAAATCGAAGAATTTGAGCAAACTCATGCTGTATGTTTTGTTGATTAGTAACAAGCAAAAAATTCAAGAAAATTTGGTTAGAAAAAAGCGAAATTCTTGGTGCTTGGTTCTTGGTGCTGTAATTCTTCTTGGTATTTAACCACAGCACTAATCAACCACAGCACAACGGCACAAATAAGACTTTAAACAAAAAAATTATGAGTCAAATTTTATTCACAAATTCTTATTTCTATAAGTTTGACGCAAAACAATGGGACTTTCAGCAGCCATATCCGCCATATGGTACGATGTATGCAGCTGCCATGATGCGAGAGGAAGGCTATGATATTGCGCTTTTTGATGCCAATTTGATTGATACGCCACAAGATATTTTGCCCACCATTGAGCAGGAAAAGCCGAAGTATTTGGTTATTTATGAGGATGGTTTTAACTATTTGACGAAGATGTGTTTGACGGTAATGCGAGACGCTGCTTTTGAGTTGGCAAAAATTGGAAAAAAACACAATTGTAGGGTCATTGTGTCAAGTTCCGATTCGACAGACCATTATAAAAAATATTTGGAAGAAGGAGCAGATTTTGTTTTATTGGGCGAAGCGGAATTGACCTTAAAAGAATTGATTGGTGAGTTGGAGAAAGGACAGCAATCTTTTGACCACATCAAAGCATTGGCGTATTTGAAAGATGGCGAAGCGATTCAGACCATCAAGCGTCCTGTCTTACGGGAATTGGACAGTTTACCCAATCCTGCTTGGGATTTAGTCGATGTTGCGCCGTACCGAACCATTTGGGAAAATAACAGGCATAAGGGATTTTTGACGCTGAATATAGCGACGACTCGTGGCTGTCCTTATAAATGCAATTGGTGTGCAAAACCCATTTATGGCAATCGCTACAATACTCGCTCGCCCAAAAGAGTCGTTGATGAAATTGAGACGCTTATCAATACGCACGATGTCCATTATTTTTGGATGTGCGATGATATTTTTGGCTTAAAACCAAAGTGGGTTCAAGAATTTAGAGACCTTGTAAAAGAACGAAATTTAGATTTTAAATATAAGATACAATCCCGTGCAGATTTGTTGTTGAAGGAAGACAATATTGAGGCATTGGCACAATCGGGCTTGCATGAAGTTTGGATTGGCGCAGAGTCGGGTTCTCAACGTATTTTGGATTTGATGGATAAAGGAACAACGATTGACCAAATTTATGAGGCGACTCGTTTGTTGAAATCCAAAGACGTTCGGGTTGCGTTCTTTTTGCAATTTGGGTTTATGGATGAAAGCCGAGAGGAAATCCAACAAACCATTGATATGGTCACGGAATTGATGCCCGATGACATAGGTATTTCCGTTTCCTATCCGCTTCCTGGCACGAAGTTTTATGAGATGGTGAAGGAACAGATGAACAAGGAAAATTGGGTCGATTCGGATGATTTGGATATGATGTACAGTGGTTCGTTCAAAAGCGATTTTTACAAGCGACTGCATCGTTATGTTCACAAGACCTACCGCAAAAAACAGGGAATGGAAAACCTAAAAACCGCACTGACGCAACCTAATAAGTTGGATAAATCGCAGTTGCGTTCTGCTTTGGCGACACTGTATTATGTACCTACGGCGATGTTGGATAAATATCGTTTGGATAAGTTGGAGAAGGCTTAGTTTTTAGTGCTGTGGTTCTTAGTGCTGTAGGTGAGCAGGTTTGTAGAGTCTGATTAACTAATCCACTAATTACTAAATAAGGAGCGAACTGCATGGAGCTTCGTCGTGGCGCAAAGTCTCGCTATACGCTACTATACCAAAAGAATCTATGAAGGAGAGAACGAAAAAACTACTGAAACCACTTAAACTACAAAAACTACTTAAACCAGTTTGGTATAACGCTACTATCGAGGCTATTTTAAATGGTTTCAACGCTATTCCACTGTTATTAATTTCCAAATAAAGACCGACACCAATTACTAATTTCCTAATAAACCATTATACCAATCCCTAAAACCAACATGGAAGATTTTGACCATATAGCCCATTTGTATGATGAAGATTTTACTTTTAGTGAAATTGGAAAATTGCAACGAGAACGGGTCTGGTTGTATTTGGATAGTATGTTGCCCAAAGATACAACATTGGATATATTGGAATTAAATTGTGGAACAGGTGAAGATGCGGCTCGTTTTGCAGAACGGGGACATCGAGTGTTGGCAACAGATATTTCACCTAAAATGGTGGAAGTAGCCAAAACAAAAAGTGAACAAAAAGGATTTGCAAATTTAGTGGCAAGCCAGACATTGGATATAACGGCTTTAAATCCCACTTTATTGAATGAACGAAAATTTGACTGGGTTTTTTCTAACTTTGGGGGGTTAAATTGTCTAAATGAACAAGATTTGAGGAATTTTGCAGCCCATTTACCCCAAATCCTAAAAACAAATGGTCGATTTATAGCCGTTGTCATGCCTGATGCCTGTCTTTGGGAACGCTTTTACTTTTTGTTCAAAGGCAATAAAGAAGAAGCTTACAGAAGATTTAAAAAAAGTGGCATTCCTGTTCCTGTAGAGGGTAAAATGGTACATACTTGGTATTATTCTCCGACAGATTTCAGAAATTTCTTTGAAGAAGAATTTAAATTTAAGGAACAAAAACCAATTGGGTTATTTGTGCCACCCTCTTATTTGGAATTCTACTTTGGAAAACGGAAAGGACTATTGAAAGGATTGTCTCTTTTTGAAGGGACTTTTGGGGGCATTGGGGGTTTATCTAAGTTTGCAGATCATTTTTTGTGTGATCTTGTTGTTGAACCATATCAGTGATTTAATTTTTGTAAAAATTATAACATATTTTGAATAGGAAGGAACAGATAAACTACGACAATCAATGGAAAAAACTCATGGAACATCTATTTGAAGATTTTATTGCTTATTTTCTACCTGACTTGCATCCCCATATAGATTTTAAATATCCTCCTCAGTTTTTAGAACAAGAACTTCACAAAATCATTACAGATAAACCCAAAGGCAAAGTTATCAATGATAAGCTATATCTCATCAAACTTCCGAACAAAAACTTTCTAAGGTTATGAAAGCACAAAAAACGATACAAGATATTAATCTTCAACAAGAAGAGGAATTTAATGAATATTGGCTTGATATTTTTTCGGCAAGAGCGAAAGGGAAATCGTATGAAGAATTAGAAAAAGAAACAGAAGAAAAAATACAAAAAGTAGAAGCTGAAAAAAAGAAAGCACAAGAAAAAATACAAAAAGTAGAAGCTGAAAAAAAGAAAGCACAAGAAAAAATAAAGAAAGCTGAAACAGAGAAAAAGAAAGCACAAGAAAAAATACAAACAGCCATCAAAAACCTTCTGCTAAAATCTGATTTTACAGTTCAACAGATTGCGCAAATACTTACGGTTTCAGTCAAACAAGTTAAAGACGTAAAAAAAGAAATTGAACAGTAAGCTCTAGCTCTATATCACCTAAAACCAAAACGTGCAAGTACTACTCACACATGGATATTTTTTATACGAAGATCCAAAGGAACAAAAGATAATGAAACCTTATCCACCTTTAGGAATTTTGTATTTGTCGGCCTATCTCAAACAAAATCGAGTAAAAAACGAGGTGTTTGACACCACCTTTTCCAGCAAAAAAGAATTTCAAGAATTTCTGTTGGAACAACGTCCTCCGATTATTGCGATTTACACCAATTTGATGACAAAAATCAACGTCATTGAGTCCATCAATTTCATAAAATCACAAGACAGTTTGAAACATGCCAGAATCATTTTGGGTGGTCCTGATGTCACACACAACATCGAAAACTATTTAAAAGAAGGTGCAGATTTTATTGTATTTGGAGAAGGCGAACAAACGATTTTAGAATTGGCAAATAATATTTTGCTCAACAATCCCTTTTTCGATGAGATCAAAGGAATTGCGTTTATGAATCCTTACAATGAGGTCGTAAAAAATCCTCCTCGCCCCAAAATCCGAGATATAGATACGCTCCCTTTTCCCAATCGGGAAGCGATTGATATGTACAAATATTTTGACGTTTGGAAAGAGAACCATGGGCAAAGTGCCATGACCGTAAGTACACAACGAGGCTGTCCTTATACTTGCAAATGGTGCAGCACTGCCGTTTATGGTCAAAGCTATCGCCGTCGTTCTGCAAAGTTGGTAGCGGATGAAATGGAGTACATCAAAAACACGTATAATCCCGATACTGTTTGGTTTGTCGATGATGTATTTACAGTGAGTCATAAATGGCTAAATTCTTTTCGGGATGAGATGCGAGATCGCAAGATTGATTTGGCGTTTGAGTGCATCACTCGTGCAGATCGCTTGAAACCAGAAGTCATTACCGCTTTGAAAGAAGCAGGTTGTTTTCGGGTGTGGATTGGCGCAGAAAGTGGCTCTCAAAAAATCATTGATGCGATGGATCGTCGGGTCGATGTCGTCCATGTGAAAGAGATGATTATTGAAGCAAAACGACAGGGCATTCAGGCAGGCACGTTTATAATGTTGGGCTATCCTGGTGAGACGGAGGAAGACATCGAGACGACCATAGAATACCTCAAAGATGCTGCCCCCAATTACTTCACAGTGACGGTTGCCTACCCCATCAAAGGAACGGGATTGTATGAGGAAGTACAGGATATTCGCACAACGGAAAATGACTGGTCAAAAAGCACGGATCGAGACATTGATTTTAAGCGAACTTACCCAAAAGAATATTATCCTTATGCCTTGAAGTGGGTCAATAATGAAGTGAAATATCACCTTCAAAAATTGGAAAACAAACACCTTTCTATTTCGGGCGCAAAACTAAAAGTAAAGTCCTTAGCCGCACAAGCGAATATGTGGCGGATTCGTAGAAATGAAACTGCTTAGCTCCCATTCATCATTGATAATCAAGATTTTATACTTTCATTTCAGGAGAGAAAGATTCATCTTTCATCGTAATGGAAAGGCCTGCTATCCGCTACTATAGCTTTTATTATTTATCGAATGAAGAAGATATAACCACAAAAACTACATAAACTACATAAACCACATAAACTAAAAGCTATAACACTACTATCAGGTCTATTTTAAAAGGTCTGTACTGCTATCTTCTGTTCTAAATCCTTCTTCTATTTTTTGTCCTCGTAAAACGACATTTTCT
>Ga0209185_1001296_pt1 | contig 22372 bp, 11 predicted proteins | sample SidtaG_2_FD_187425 | JGI IMG/M metagenome (GOLD analysis project Ga0209185, IMG submission 187425) | Marine algal microbial communities from Sidmouth, United Kingdom - Sidmouth_Asex2 metaG (SPAdes) (version 2) | ecosystem: Host-associated > Algae > Red algae > Unclassified | place: Sidmouth... | reverse complement strand
TCTCTATATTCGGTATAAAAATTATTTATCAAAAGTTTTAACGTTTACGAAAAAACGTAACGGGCGAACTATGCTTGCAAGCTATTTTTTAATAATTGTCCTTTACACACATAATAAGGCACTGGGAAAGGTATGTACATTCATACCTTGTTATTACACATTTTAATCACCTTAAAATAAGAAAAAAGATGAAAAATCTATTCATTACATTTATGATTTTATCAGGGATATTTTCTCTTACAAGTTGCATAAAAGATATTCCTACACCAACAAATGATTTGGTTACTGCAAAGACAGAAGTAGTAATCACCCCTGCTAACACGAATGAAAATAGCTATAACAAAGATGATGATGTAGAGACAACATTATTCATCAAAGTTATTGATGAAACAGAACTTCCTTTATCAGACATCTTGGTAAAATTGGAAGGAAATGAAACTTACAATTTTGAAACAAACCCTGAAGGAGAAGATGAAAAAGTCATAAAAATAGGAAGCTATACTTTATTAGTAGAAGATGGAGACACACCATTGATAATATTAGAAACCACCTACGATGAAGATGTATTGACAATTCAAATACAAGAATAGTACATCAAAAAAGAAAAATGAAAAACAGATTGAATAAAGTTAGGCTGCCAGTGGGCAGCCTAACTTTTTATTTTAGCTTTAAATAACGTCACAGAGTTAAGGTATATTTGACTTATTGTAAATAACCGAAGTATTTTATAAACATCCCTTTCTCCCCTTAAAATTGTCCCTTTTAATTATGCATCAAAAACTAAATTACAATGTAAGCCACCTTGTTTGTTCTGTTTGAGTTCTGCTTCTCCATCTAATTGTTCTGTTAACATATTCACGAGCTTCAATCCAAAAGACTCAGCTTTTTCTAAATCAATCTCAAATGGCTCATTAACTCCATTATCCAAAATAGATAAATTCAGATGACCATTTTCTAATCGTTTAAGTGCTAAAGTAAGCGAAGGGTTTGGTTGATTTTTATAAGCATACTTCATCGCATTCATCGCCAACTCATTCACCATCAACCCAAGTGGAATTGCTATATCTACTTCTAAATCTTCTACTTTAATACTGGTAATTAGTTTGAAATTTTGGTGATTATAATTATAAGCACACATCACATACTCTACCAAATCTGTTAAATACTTATTGACATTGACAACCGTTATATCTCCTTCTCCATATAACTGTTTATGAATCATTGCCATAGCTACCACTCTTGCTTCTCCCGCCTTAATTGCTTCTTTTAAAGTGCCATCTTCGACATTCCTTGACTGCATCCGTAGAATTGTTTTAAGCACATCCAAGTTATTGGTAACTCTATGGTGCAATTCTCGCATTAATGTCTGAATCCGTTTTTTCGCTTTTCGTTCCAATGCATTTTGCTCTTTCAGAAACTGAATTTTTTGTTCCTTCTCTCTGCTTTCATAAACTTCTGTTAACACACTAAATTTATCCGCCATCTTATCACTAAATATCTTTTCTTTTAAAGCAGTATATTTGTCATAACACACCAAAGCTTCTTCAAAACGTCCTAATTTTTTATAAAGATTTTTTCGTAGTAAATGAATATCTTCCAGACGGTCTTCTAAGTTTTTTTTAATAGAATTTTCTTCTCCCTGATTCAAATATTCTTCGGCTTCATCATATCGTCCTAAGACAATATATAGTTTTGCTAAAGCATTTCCACTTGTTACTATTCCACGAATATGTCCGCATTCCTTACGCCCTTTCAAAGCCTTCAAAAAATGTTTTTCGGCTTCTTTATAGTTTTCTTGTGCTAAACTAACGTTGCCCAAATTAGCAAAAGTTGTAGCAATTGCCTGTTTATTTCCTATCTTGTTTTTAATATCAAGGGATTCTAATAAATATTTTTTGGCTAAATCATATTCTTGTTCTTTCAAGTAAGATGATCCCAAGTTATTAAGCAATACCCCTAATCCATGTGTGTAATTTACTTCCTCCCAAATCGCTTTTGCTTGCAAATAGTACCTGATACTTTGTTGATTATCCTTTAGATAATCCCCATAAATCATACCTATAATATTTAAGGCTGCTGCCTTTAGTTTTATGTCTCCAACTTTGCCTGATAGTTCTAAAGCTCTATGTCCTGCCTCCAATGCTTTATCATATATCCCTGAATTGATATAAACATGAGCTAATAGAAAATAAGACTTACCAAGCATTTTATCATTCTTAGATTTTTTACACGAATTGATAAGCGATATTGTCTCATCTAGAGCTATTTTAATTTCGTCTCGATAATAATGATTTATACCCTTAAAATATTGGTACACCTCTTTAAGATATTGATCTTCTAAGATGAAAGCCAGTTTTCTTACTTGTCCAAGATATTGTCTATACAAATCCAGACAATTTCCTAAAGAAAAAACGCTACATTGTTCTGTCAACAAATCCCTTAAATCTTCGTCCAAAGGACCATCTGTTGCATCAGGTACTTTTCTCAATACCTTTAAGAAGTGCTTATTGCCCAGTTCAACATCATGGGTTTTAAAATAGTGATGTCCCAATGCAGAGTATACATGTATTGTTTGTAGCGGTAAATTCTCAGCAGTTTCTACAAGTTTTTTAGCTTCTTGTAAAAGGCTTAAAGCGTCTGCGCCTTCTGTATTTTTGGCTTTTTCAAGCAAGACAACAACCTCTTTTTTCATCTGTCCAAGATTGTTTTTTGTGAGTGTTTCTAATTTCATAATACAATTGTGAATGCTTAATATATCTAAGGTAGGCATATTTTTTGAAAAAACATTCACATTAAGAATAACATACATATGAAAGGGGAGGTATAAAAAAAAGGACATATTCGGTTTGAATACGCCCTTTTAGGCCGGGAATTTGGGGAAACACTTTAAAACTGATTGAATTCCAAAATTAATTGGATTTTAGTGGTTGTAGATTGTTAGAATTACAATCTGTCTTTCATTCACTTTTTTTGCTGATGACTATCTCTCATCTTTTCTTAGGGAAAGAAAAGATGAGTAGATAGCTACAGAACCCTGCTAAGATTTTTATTAAGAAACACACATAATGATAACCCAAAGATACGTCAGTCCTCAATACATCACTAACCTTTGAGGCTTCTTTAGGACAAAGCTAGCTACTTTATAGGACGAACTTTATGGTGTAGGACGAACTGCCTTTTATCAAGGACGAAACAATAAAATAGGATTTAGATCTGTTTTAAATACTCATGAACTTCCTTTCGATAAGTCTGTCCTATCGGAATTCTTGCCTCATTAATAGATAAATCACTATTTGAAAATTCATCAACATGTTTTACATTAATAATGTAAGATTTTTGACATTGTACAAAATCTTCATACAAGTTTTCTTCTTTAAACTTTTTAAGACTTTGATTTTTGTAACATTTTTTACTATTTTTTACATAAATAGTTAAATCATTTCTTTGGCTTTGTATCCATAAGATGTCTTTGTAGTAAATCTTAACATTCCGTCCTTTTCCTTCTTCTAACCAGATGTAGAGTTCTTCTTTTTTTTGAGGTTTTTCTTGTTCTAAAACTTGAGTTTCAAATTTGGTTAGTGCCAATGAAATAGCATTTTTTACATTAACTTTAGAAAATGGTTTATTCAAAATTGCATCTGGCTCTACAAGTTGTGCCTGTTCCATTAGTTCTTCATCTTCTGCTGAACCTGTAATAAATATAATGGGGACTTTTTGAATTTTTAGTATATTTTTAGCTGTTTCTATTCCATTTTTGCTCCCTTTTTTAAGCAAGACATCCATCAAAACTACATCTGGACGTTTCTCTTTAAAAAGCGCAACAGCTTTGCTTTCTTTTATTGCAATACCTACAACAGCATACCCCATATTTTCTAATACCTCCTTCATCCCATAGGCAAGTATTATTTCATCTTCTACTATAAGTATTTTGATTGGTTTCTTCATTAGTTTAGTTAGTTCTATAAACAAAAATAGTTCTTTAATAATCTTCACAAGGTAAAGATTATCAAAGAACTATCTATGAATATAAGGAAAATTCAGAACAATTTATTCTTCGTTCATCACCTTACTTTGTTGCCTAATGGACTCTTTATGTATGGAATTGTAGAGTTCTACCATAAATTCAGGGGTTAAGCCTTTTTCTTCTCCTCGTTCCATTCTATCTCCAAAGATTTCGTTCCAACGGGCTTTTTGAACGATGGTGATGTTGTTGGCTTTTTTACACTCTCCGATTCTGCATGCAACCCCCATACGACGCGCCAATACTTCTATGATTTCAGAATCTACCCCATCTATTTCTTTACGTAAAGTTTCTAATTGATCTAAAATCAAATGATCTGTCGTTGTTGCCGTTCTCAACTTTAGTCCCTTTTTGATTTCCACCATACGAGCAGGCGTTATTTGTTGGCTGGCATCGCTGAGGGCTTTGTCTGGTGTCACATGAGATTCTACCATCAAACCATTAAAGTCCATATCTAAAGCTCTTTGAGAAACTGGCTCTATCATATCCCTTTTTCCTGTAATGTGACTTGGATCAATGATGATAGGCAAATTTGGCAATCGCCTTTTCAATTCGATAGGAATTTCCCATTGGGGTTCGTTACGGTATTTGCTCCGTCCATAAGTCGAAAATCCTCTGTGAATCGCTCCGATTTTCGTCAATCCTGCCGAATTTAAACGCTCTAATGCGCCAATCCATAATGCCAAGTCAGGATTCACGGGATTTTTCACCAAAACAGGTATATCAACCCCCCTCAAGGCATCCGCAATCTCTTGTACAGCGAATGGATTCACCGTTGTTCTTGCACCAATCCATAAGATGTCAATTTGCGCTCTTAAAGCCTCGTAAACGTGCTTAGAATTGGCTACTTCTGTGGTTACAGGCACATTTATTGCCCTTCCTGCGTCTTTGAGCCAACGCAATCCGACGCTCCCTACACCTTCAAAGGAATTCGGACGGGTACGGGGTTTCCAGATACCGCCTCTTAGAACGTCTAAATTTGTATCAACTAAGCCTAATGCTGTTTCCATCACTTGCTCAGGCGTTTCAACGCTACAAGGGCCTGCTATGAGGATTGGTCTTTCGTTTTTGATTCCCCATTCTTGAACAGGTGATAATTTTAATGAAATATCCATTGTTTATTATGATGTTTTAATGGTTTTTTAATTAGATTATAGGTGTATGCCTTTCATTCCCTACCTTCTACGTTTTTTTTAACATTTTATTTTCAATTCCTATCGTTTTTATTCATTATTCTTAAAAGCTTTTGGAGCGAAAGGTCTATTGCTTCGTCGCAACGGAAAGGCCTGCTATCCGCTACTATACCAAAAAGCCTTCCTCATTTTGTTCATTCGGTCATTGAGCGGAGTCGAAATGAGCCATTCTTTTTTGGTATAACGCTCCTATCAGGGCTATTTTAAATGGTCGGAGGGAAACAAAAAACGGTGGTGAGGACGAGGAGCTAATGACGAAAAGGACAAACTTTGAACCTTACGTAGAATCTTTGCGAACCTTCCAGTTAAAGAAATATGCAGCACAAGAAATACGTAGGTTGAGACCATGCAAAATAGACCCGATGGTAGTGGTATGGTGGCGATTGGGCTTATAGGGGCAGACCCATGTGTGTCTGCCCGCAGCGCAGGCAAGCCACCATAAGAACGGACAGCGGGACCATCCGCCACGACGAAGCAACAAACCGTTCTCTCCAAAAAAAAAAATTATAATAGAAATACATCACCCGTCACCTAATGAATATCTGTCCGCAATAATCTGGAGAGTTCTTTTTGTTTGTTGATAAGCTCTTGTTTTACTCGGATACATCCCATCATTTCCGTCTCATCCGTAGTTGTTTTGAGTTTAGCATCACATTCATCCATCATTAAACGCAAATATTTTAGTTTTAAACGATTGATTAAATTAACGATGTCCGCCTCAAATTTTTCGTCGATTTCTGGAACGATGATTTTGTGGTCTTTTTCCCAACCTTCACTGATTCCGTATTTGGTCATAAGGAGATTGGCACAAAGTTCTCGGACTTCTTTATTGCCACTTGTTTGGAAATGAGAGACATCGTATAGTTTGTCCTTTTCAATACCTTTGAGGTATTCATCCAGAATGGACTTATAAAGTTCGTTTTTAAATTCAATATTAGATTTTTCTAATTCATCAAGCACATATAATATCACTTCAACTTCCTCATTTTCATACACTTCTGTCATCATTCTATCCCCCGAATTAAAAAGCAAAAGAATGATGTCTCTTTCCAATCCCTCAATAGCATCCTCTATTGTTAAAAGGGCTTTATTTGGTTTTTCTTCAAGTGTCTGTTCAGGAACATCTAACACTTTGGGTGCAGCAGTGGGCGCATTTTTTTGAACAAAAGTCTTGAAATTTCCTTGCTTTATTTTGTTGATTTCATTAATGATAATTTGCTCCTTTACCTCCATCAAAGTACTACACTGTCGAATGTACAAAGACCGCTTAATGGGATCGGGAATTTTGGACAAGGTTTCAACAATACTGCGAATGAGTTTTGCTTTTTTAATTGGATCATCCTGTGTTTGCTCAATGAGTAGATTGGTTTTGAAGAAAACAAAATCTTTTGCATTCGCCTCCACAAATTTCGTAAAACCATCATTGCCCACTTTCTGTACAAAGGAATCGGGATCATCACCTTCGGGCAACAACACCACCTTTACATTCATATCTGATTCTAAAATCATATCTATTCCTCGAAGTGCCGCATTTATTCCTGCCGCATCTCCATCATAGAGAATGGTAATATTTTTGGTAAAACGCTTGATTAGGCGAATTTGGTCTGTGGTCAAAGATGTGCCAGAGGAAGACACCACATTTTCAATACCTGCTTGATGGAGTGAAATCACATCCGTATAACCTTCTACCAAATAACAATTGTCGTTTTCACTAATCGACCTTTTGGCTAAGGACGCACCGTATAAAATCCTGCTTTTGTTGTAAATGTCGGTTTCTGGTGAATTGACGTATTTGGGTACTTTTTTGTCTTGTGACAAGGTACGTCCAGCAAAGGCAATGACCTTTCCAGAAAGATTGCAGATAGGAAACATCACTCGCCCCCTCAAAAAATCGTAGGTGCGGTTGTTCTTTTCCTTAATCAGTCCTGCCCTTTTTAGTAATTCGGGATTGTAGCTTTTGGAGGTAGCCGCTTTGGTAAATGCATCAAAACTATCAAAACTATAGCCTAACTGAAATTTTTCGATGATTTCCTGTCGAAAACCCCGTTCTTTAAAATAGCTCAAGCCGATACTTTGCCCTTCAGTGGATTCATGGAGATTATTTGAATAATATTTTTGGGCAAATTCATTGATAATGTAGAGACTATCAAACAAATGCTTTTCGGCACGAGCAGCTTCTGTGTCTATTTCGGGTATTTCGATATTGTATCTTAGGGCTAACATGCGTAAAGCTTCAGGATAAGAAAGCTTTTCGTGTTCCATCACAAATTTGACGGCATCTCCTGCTTTCCCACAGCCAAAACATTTGTAAATGCCTTTGGCGGGCGAAACAGAAAAAGAAGGCGTTTTTTCGTTGTGAAATGGACATAATCCAATACGATTGGCACCTCTTGGTTTGAGCTGGACATATTCGCCCACAACTTGTTCGATTTGTGCTGCATCTCTAATGGATGCGACGACCTCAACTGGTATCAATTGTTTACAATTTTAAGTTTTTAAGAAAAAAATATCTACACTAACAATGAATAGTTAGTTTTTCACTATTCCAAGAAGACAAGATTGGTAAAGTTTACTTTAAAAGCAATCTTCTAATGATATTTCTTCTATTCTTTTTATCTAATAAAAATCAAATTGACACTCCCCTCCCTAAAAAAACAAGTTCGTCGAAATCATACCACAAAAACAACGGAAAGCATCTTAAAACCAATTGCTCATAAGGAATTGGTGCATGTGAGGGTTAATTGAGACGAGTGGCGAGTGGCGAGGGACGAAGGGCGATTGGGGACGAAAGGGGCGTTTTCATTCAAACCATATAAGTCCAGCTCATAGAAGTTGTGTCTATTCAAAATAGCCCTGATAGCAGTGGTATGGCAAAATAGTTTAAGTCGTTTTTGTGGTTTAAGTCGTTGCGGTTCTATCCTTATTTTTAGGTTATTTCTTTTGCCATAAGAACGGATAGCAGGAAGCCCCGTCACGACGAAGCTCCTGACTGTTCGCTCCTTAAATTTATTGATCTTGATAAGTGGGTGATTGTAAAGAATTGATAATAAGGCAATTACAAGGTACGTCCATTTTGTCCTACCAAAATCGTTCTCTTACTTACCATTAATGCTTCATCACAGGTCGTCGGTAAGTAGCTTGTGTATTTTCTAATTCTAAGAAGTACAAACCTGTTTGTAACTCACTCAAATTGAGTCTAATGTCTTGCTCAAAGGTGTGGATTTTTTGTACAACTTGTCCATTGAGATTCAATAAACGAATAGCTACCCCTTCTGTTGCCATTTGAGAAAGCTTGATGGTTACATTGTCTTTGGTTGGATTCGGGAAAACTTGAATTTGCCCAAAAACCGTACTCACCAAATCTGTTCCCATATCGGGATTTGGTAAGGTTTCGACAATCAAAGGATTGGAATAGTCTGAATCTCCAGAGGTATTCTTCGCTTTTACTTGGTAAATATAAGTCATATCTGGTACCAATCCTTCATCTAAATACGCTTCTGTATCAGGTGGCAGCGCATCGGACAAAACTGTAAAAAAGCCTTGTAAACCTGTCGCTCTTTCCAAAGTATACGCAATTTCATCATCGGCATTGTCTGTCCAAATCAAGGATACACTGGTCATGGAGACAGCAATGGCTTCTAAATCCGTTGGTGCATCTGGAAAACCAACAGGTAAGGTAACACTTGCAACATTGCTATAGGCTGAAAAATTGGTACCTGCTTTGGCTCTGATTCGATAGTAATACGTTGTTCCTGGCAATAAATTGTCGTCGATATAATTGGTAATGTCAAAAGGAATATTGTCTACCAACGTCAAAAAATTGTTGTCTGCCCCAATAGAACGCTCAATGACAAAGCCATCTTCATTCAAAGAGTTATCAGACCAGGTTAGGGCAATACTTGTGGCAGAATTAATACTCGCTACTAATTCAGATGGAGCATCTGGAATAAAAACAGGAAATTCAAAGGCTCCCATATCAGGCAATACATCTCTTTCGACACCATCGAAATCCGTCAAAGGCAAATCCCCCACATCAGTCGTTCCTGCATTGATGGCTGGACTAATCAATACCAAATGAAAATCGCCTTCTTCTGGGTCTACAAATACAGGATCATCATCAATATTATCGTTTCCAAAAGGTTCATTTTGTACAATCGAATAACTGATGGCAGGATCAATTGGCGTGGCAATGTATTGAGATAAGCCCATTCCTTCATTGCCCCAAATAATTGAATTAACAATAATGGTGATACTTGAAAAAGCACCAAAAGCAGGTCCACCAGAAGAGGCTTCATTGCCCCATATTGTATTGTGGTAAGCGATTAAAGTATTATTGTTGGTTGTATAAATTCCACCGCCCCAATTTGCCGTATTTTCCCACAAAACACAATTGACCATAAACGTGGATATTCCTTCAAAAAAGGCTGCACCACCAGAATCGCCTGCATCATTGTGGTGAAATTCGCACGATTGTAGGGTTGGAAATCCACTCAAAAAGATGCCTCCACCGTCTTCGGCTTCATTGTTTTGGAAAGTACTATTGAGAATATTCGAATAAGACGTTTCGCCTGTATAAATTCCACCACCATTTATATCGGCAGTATTCCCATCGAAAGTACTGTTTGCGACCAATAAAGAGTCGCTTACACTTACAATTGCTCCACCGTTATTAATCGCAATATTGGTGGTAAAATCACTTTCTTGAATGTAACAACTTGCGCTTTCAGCATACAAAGCTCCTCCACTCAAGGTCGCAATATTATTTTCAAAATTGCAATTATTGAAATATCCTACCGCATTTTGAGTTCCATAATAAGCACCACCATTTGCATTAGAACCATTGTTGTTAAAAGTACAGGAATCCATACGAACAACTGCATTGGAACTAAAACTATTGGTGGCAATCGCTCCACCGCCCTCAATCGCCTGATTGCTGGTAAAAGTCGTGTTCATAATTTGAGGACTTCCATTGAGTGTTGCAATCGCTCCACCTTCTGCTTCGGCAAGGTTGTTGCTAAAGGTACAGTCACTCACTTCTATCTCAATAGAATTGTTCATCACAATCAATCCACCACCTTTATTATCACTATAATTTCCAACAAAACTACAATTGCGGAAAATACAGTCAAAAGCAGCTTCTCCTCTTACACAAACTCCACCGCCAAAATAGCCTTTATTGTCTGTAAAAGTCGTATTTAAAATCTTAGGAGAGCCAAGAATCAACATTCCCCCACCCCGTCGAGCATTACCAGGGCCATCTTCATCAGCAGTTTGTCCACCTTGCACCACAACACCATCTAAAATAGCGGTTGTATCCACGCCTTCTTCTATCCAAAAAACGTGTTTTGCATTGTCTAAGCGAGTAGAATCAAAAGTTGCAGGCGTATCGTTGGTTCCTAAATCACCACTAAAAATGGTCGGATTGGCAGCAATATCTCGTTCTCCGAGCATGGTTTCTGTACCATTAAAGCCGCCATATACAGTCACGCCATTTTTTAACGTCAAAAAGAGACTGTCTGCTGCACCAGGCATATACATTCCTGAAGCAACCCAAAGCTCATCACCAACAGTAGCCGCTTCTAAGGCGGTACCATAATCTGTATAAGCATCTGCCCAACTTGCCCCAGTGTTTCCACCGATAGCAGCTTGATTGACATAAATCGTTGCAGCTTGGGCAGACCAAGCCGTAAAAAGCACACAAATGATGCTTATAAAAGTGTAAATTTTCTTCATCTTTACAATTGTAAACCCTCAGAAATGGCAAAGAAATTGTTTATTTTTCAACCATTCCATTAAAATAAAAACTTCTTAATTCTTCCGCTTAGCTAGTTTAGTTTGTCTGTTTCTTTCTTTATTTGTTTAGGAGAGAAAGTTTTTTTTTCAAATTCTCATTGATTAGGAGCGAAAGGTCAGCAGCTTCGTCGTGATGGAAAGTCCTGCTATACGTTCTTATGGCAAAAGAATAACCACAAATAAGAACCGCAACTACTTAAACTACTTAAACAACAAAAACTACTTAAACTATTTTGCCATACCACTACTATCAGGGCTATGTTAAATGGTCGCTCCCATTATCAGGCTGAGACTCTATTCTCTTGGACAAAAGTATTAAAAAAAGCCCATTATATGGAGTATAAACAACGCATTCGTCACTTTATTGTCTTAATCAACTGTTCAATTTCTTCAAGGTCTTACTAAACAAACGCTCAAAAAAGGCTTATCGTTGCTTTTTGTTTCGATACGACAATATTTTCTACTAAAATCGAGCAGCTTCAAAGGCTTTTTTATTGCTTGGATTGAAGCTATCTGCTTGAATCTGCCAAATATCGTCCTTGCCTTTTTTTAGGATGATTAAGAACTTACCATAGCTTTCTATCTTTTTATCTTTTTCATCAGTGCGCATCAACTTATAATAGCCAGCATCATAAGCAAAGCTCCCTTCAATGACTCGTTTATCAAATTTAAAGTCAATATCTAAATCAGTGCCTTTCGCCTGTTCAAACATCGTCTGAAAACCACGCATGGCCTCCTCATAGTTCTGAATACCTTCTTTTTTGTTAGGTTCTAAATAAACAGCGTGTTCTGCATATAAACTCTTTAAAATATCGACTTTTTGGTGTTCATAAGCCATAGACAAGAGCTTATAGACTTGTGTAATTTGGTCGTGACTGGACTGCTGGGCTTGTGTTGGCATACCAATACCCATCAATAGGGCAAAAAATATACCAAGAATCATACTATTTTTCATGGTTGTAATGGGGTTTTGATAATTGACTACAAATGTAATGATTTTTGTATAATATGTGGTAAAATCTGGCAAAGGGATAGAGCACAGTGGCAAGAACGAAACGTAACTTTTTTGAATATTGCGGTTAAAGTCATCTGTACCAATATCGTTAAGACCGTTTAAAATAGACCCGATAGTAGCGTTATGGCTATGGTAGTTTCTGTGGTTGATACGCTTGATAGCGTTGGGACAAGGCAGGCCTTGTCTGTACAGTGCCTTGTGGCTTATTCGTCATAAATAGTTTATAATAGCCATAGTAGCGGATAGCGGGCCCAGACGTTGCGACGAAGCAATACACCATTCTCTCCTAATTTTTAGAATTTAGAAATGTTGATTTAGAATTTAGAAAGATGTACTTTTGTGGCGATTATGAGCAAAGAAATATCAATTAAAAAGATGCAACACTTATTGGAGTTGCTCAAAATGGAGAAAGACGAAGACATTGCGCTATTTAACCGTCGAATCTTGCAAGTTAGCCTCCAACAAAGAACAAAGGCAGGAACGACTTGGTATCCCCTACAAGTCAAAGAAATTGGCTATGGATTGGGCGAACAACCGTTTGTGGTACTCGAAAAAAGCGAAGAAAAAACAGGCAGACACCCTTTTCAAGCGGGAAAAATCGTCAATTTATTTTCAAACATGCCTGCTGTACAAAATCCGCACGTCAAAGGCATTATCAATTATGTTTATAAAAATACGGTAAAGGTTTTTTTGTATGGAAATGACCATCCTGATTGGATTGATATGGGCAAAATTGGCTTGGATTTGCTGTTTGATGATCGCTCTTATCGAGAGATGGAAAAAGCCGTAAAATTAGTCTTAGAAGCAGAAAGAGGTCGTCTGGCACAATGGCGAGATATTTTTAAGGGAAAAAAAGGAATTGAATTTGAAAATATCAAAAAACCGTTCTTCATCAACACCCTCAATGATTCGCAAAACGAAGCGGTCAATAAAATCGTCGCTGCCGAAGATATTGCGGTGATTCACGGCCCGCCTGGTACGGGAAAAACGACCACACTCGTTGAAGCCATCAAGGTATTGGTCGCAGAAAAAAGCGGAAGCTTATTGGCAACCGCTCCAAGTAATGCGGCTGCCGATTTATTGACGCTCAAATTGTCTGAACAAGGACTCAATGTCATTCGTGTCGGAAATTTATCTCGTATCGACGATTCGTTGTTAGAACACACCTTAGAAAATCGCTTGTATAGTAGCCCCGAAGCAAAGGAAATCAAGCGCATGAAAAATCAAGCCGATCAATGTCGCAAAATGGCGGGCAAATACAAGCGAAATTTTGGTCATGAGGAACGAGAACAACGACGAGCTTTGTACAAAGAAGCCAGAGAATTGCGAAACCAAGTTCAAATTATCGAAGCCTATTTAGTCGATAAAATATTGGGAGAAGCCGACATCATTACCGCCACATTGGTCGGTTCCAATGGACGCTATTTGGCAGGCAAACAATTCAAAACCGTCATCATTGATGAAGCAGCACAAGCCTTAGAACCTGCCACATGGATTGTCATTGCAAAAGCAGAAGAAAAGGTGATTTTGGCAGGAGATCCCTTCCAATTACCGCCAACGGTTAAGTCTCAAAAAGCAGCGAGAGAAGGTTTAGAAAAAACGCTCATTGAACAGTGTTTAGAAAAATTTCCCAAAGAAGTTTCTTTGCTCAATACACAGTACCGCATGCACGAAACCATAATGGGTTTTTCCAATAAAATATTTTACAAAAATGAATTAAAAGCAGATCCTTCTGTACAATACCAAAAGCTGCATTTATTGGATGGCGAGCAGCGTCCTTTAGAATTTATTGATACGGCAGGTTGTGGATTTGAAGAAAAACAAAACCCCAAAAGTTTAAGTCATTTTAATCCCGAAGAATATGGTATTTTGTGGCGACATTTAGACACCTTAATTTCAATGGTTGATCCAAAACGTCCACCAAGCATTGGCATTATTTCGCCTTATCGAGAGCAAGTTTTATATATGAAAGAACAAGTAAAAGACTTCTTTGACTTTGCGGGACACCTTGACATAGACATCAACACCATTGATAGTTTTCAAGGGCAAGAACGAGACATCATTTATATCTCTTTAGTGCGTTCTAACGAAAAAGGAGTCATCGGCTTTTTAAAAGACACCCGACGTATGAATGTAGCGATGACTCGTGCCAGAAAAAAATTGGTTGTCATTGGTGATAGTGCAACGTTGGGAAGTCACGAATTTTATGAAAACTTTTTGAAATATTGCGAAGAACATAATGCTTATAAATCGGCTTGGGAGTTTATGTACTAAGCCATAGAAAAAAGATTATAAGTGTAAAAATATTAGCTAAATTTGATGGCTTTAAAAATCACAATTCATATGAAGTATTGTATCCTTTTATTTTTTTGTTGTTTTTTGGGATTGAATCAAAGTGTGGATGCACAAATCTTAGATTCACTAAAAAACCTCAATAAGTCAAAAGTTGACAAAAAAGTTGATCGCTCGGCTTATTATCATGTTGGCTTTATGCTTAACGAACCCGATTATAATGGCCCTGAAATTCGCTTAGGCAATTCTTGGCGATGGGGCGTTGGCAACCAAACCGCTTTTCTATTGGGTGATGGCAATCGTTTTGCATTGGGTTGGGGGACTAATTTTGCTTGGGACCACTATCGCCTCGAACAAAATGACCTCAAATCCTTTCCTGATTCGACCCTACACGACAAAGAACAGTTTATTTCCCAGAATATTTATTTTGATTTATTTCCCCGTTTTTATTTCGATGACAAGCCCAACAATAAGGCACGTTCTTACATTGATTTGGGGCTTTATGGCGAATGGTCGCATACGATGAAGCACAAAACCATTAATGAATATGACCCAGCGAATGGTGTAGGTGGTGGCAAAACCGAAGTGGTTCAGCGTAAATTAGATTATGTCAATCGCTGGCATTATGGCGCCGTTGCTCGTCTCAATTTTGGAATTTTGGGCATCTTTGGTGTATACCGTTTCAACGCTCTTTTCAGTGAAGATTCCAACCTTACAGATTTGCCGAAATTGATGGTAGGTTTACAAATCACAAGATAAAATCTAAGGAGAGGAACGAAAGGGACGTTTATAAAGGACGCATCATCAATTAGTTATGACAAATTATTTAAACTATGATGAGGAGAGAACGGTGGATTGCTTCGTCGGAACGCAGGGTCAAAACAAATATCTGTTCCCAACTGAAATGTTCTATCCCACAGAAACCCAACGCTACCAACAGCCCAAGATAGACTCGATAGTAGTGGAAACCGATAGGTTTGGAACGAATAGCGAGACCCTGCGTCACGATGAAAGACAAACCATTCTCTCCTAATTTTTAGAATGTAGAAATTATGATTTAGAATTTTTCAGGAACTATTCTTTAAAAATACCAAAAGACAAGTATTCCTTAGAAAACGTGCCCCTTGGTATGAAAACAATCCTTTTTTATCTCAAACGTTTTTGTATCTGTGTAGTCTCTGTGGTAAGTTCAACGTATTCTATATTTGAAGTATTAGATTCCTTATATTCAAAAGTATATTCTCCTTTTTTCATTTGTACTCCGTCTATAATAGAACAATGAACATTCCCTTGTTCGTCTTTTATTTCCAAAAAGACCTTAGAGTCTTGTGGAAGGTAGCAATTTATTTGCATCTTATCTGTTTCAACTTCATTCGTAATATTGATAAAAGCTTCTTCTTGATTTTCAGCACTTGGCTTGGCAGAAGGTGGTGTTCCGCAAGGAACAGTATTTGCCATAAATTCGGTGTTGATGGGAACGTCAAAACCTGCATTAAGTTGAACGTAATTTCCGCCATGAAAAGTTACATCATTTGCGTAATTGACTGTTCCAGAAGAATTGACAGAGTTGTCGGCTTCGTATGTACCTGATGAGATGGAATTGTTCATGGTTATAGTAGGTGTACAACTTCCACAACTGATAGAGAGTTCAAAATCTCCAGTATTAGAACTGTATCCACTTACAAAAATATAATAACTTGTGCCATTATTAGAATTAAAAGAAACTGTAGAATGCAATACACTACTAGTACAACTTGAGTCATCATTACCTCCTACACAAATCAAATTAGAACAAGAACCTTGATATACATAAAGTTTTGTGTCATAGTTTGTATTTATATTGCAAGTTGTGGCTATAATATTGCCTCCTGTTCCTATAATTCTATACCAAACACCTGATGCTGTTACTGTTGTTCCACAAGTTGTAGGGTTTCCATTAGTTGTAGCTATTGTTGTAGAACCATTGATAAAAGAGTTACAAGTGATAATTGGAGCATTGCTGCAAATATCATTTCCACAAGAAAAATAATCGCAACTTCCATCATTAATTATAGCTGTTGCATCATAATTACAGGCAGTAGAGTCTATACAACCGCTTGTATTCCCAATTATCACTTGTGGCGAAGTCCAATACTTTGTATTATCAGAAATGCTTTCATTTGACTCTGTTACTGCTCCGTCAGCATCTACTATAAATCCGATATAGTACGTACCGTTAGAAATTCCCAAACTAGAAACATCAACTGTAATGGTTTCATTATTAAATCCATTGGCTGCTAAAGAGTTAACAAGGTCCGAACCAATTTGAAAATCACTTGTAGTAATAGTTGCATCGGTTGAAAGATAGTATCTAAGCGTAGAAGAACCTGCTGTTGTATTACCATTATTTTCTATTCTTGTGTTTATTGTTACTAGCGTTCCATTTACAGATGCATTTGTATTGCTATTGTTATAGGTTAAGTTGGGTTGGCTATTTATGGTTACTTGTGGTGAAGTCCAATATTTGGTATTATCAGAAACACTTTCATTTGATTCTGTTACTACTCCGTCAGCATCTACTATAAATCCGATATAGTAAGTACCATTGGGAATTCCTAAATTAGAAACATCAACCGTAATGGTTTCACTACTAAATCCATTGGACAGTAAAGAGCTGACAAAGTCAGAACCAATTTGAAAATCACTAGTAGTAATAGTTGCATCAGTTGAAAGATAGTACCTAAGTGTAGAAGAATTTGCTGTTGTACCACCATTATTTTCTATTCTTGTATTTATTGTAATATTGGTGCCATTGACTGATAGATTAGTATAAGTAGTGCTAGTATTGTAAGTCAGATTCGGAGATGAATTCGCTCCAATAGGCACATCAATAGCAACACAAGCTTGATTAATAGAACACAAATTGGGATTTATATTTGTGGTAAGAGGATCTAAAGTAACAGTAATAATGTTATTGGCTTTCCAAGAATTATAGCTGCTTATACTTGCTATAAAACATGTGGATTGTGTTGGCTCATCACAATCTGTATTGTTATAGTTAGTTGTGCCTTGTAAGTTATTGCTCTCATCGTAAATATTAAAGACTTCGGCACTATAACTATGGTCTCCCTGAGTAGTTACACAAATATTGACACCCAATGCCCCTGTAGTAATTGTAGGAAATGGTCCATTGATATTGACAATTGTTGTATTTGAAGCTCCAGAACTTGTACTAGGATTAAAAGTCTGACAAGCATTGAATGTTTGACAGGAATTTCCACCCAAACTATTGATATTTACAGGTTTAGAAGGAAAAGATGGGCAGGATGGATGCGTAAAAATCAAATAGTACTTTCCACTACTTGTAACTATATAGTTTTGTCCTACTGCACCACTAAGAGGATTATCATCTTTATACCACTGATAGCCATATCCTGATGGAGCAGTATCAGAAGTTAGCAGCACATTGAGATTACCACAAACAATAGTATCATTGGTTATATTGGTTGTAGGTATATTAGGCTTGCAACACATATCTGCTGTTTCAAAACAATAAAGATTACTTTTCCATAATCCTCTTCCATAAGTAGCTGCGGTAATTTCTCCTGTACAATAATTAATTTCTAACTCATTAATAATAACATTAGGTAAGTTGTTGTTAAATAAAATCCAATCAGACATTGTATTATCTTTGTAGTAAATTCCAACATCTCCCCCTATATAAATTCCATCATTGGAATTTTCTTGATAAGCAATAGCATTAAATGTGATATTAGGTAACGTACCACTTATATCTGTCCAGCTTATTCCTCCATTAGAAGAATGATAAACTTCGCCATATTCTACCGTCCATATTTCATTTGGATCATTAGGATTAACAACTAAATCATAAATTCTTATATTAGATGGTAAGCTTACAGTAGTCCAACTGGCACCACCATTAGTTGTTTTATATAGTTCATTACTATCTCCAGTATAAATAGTAGTTGGTGTATTTTTACAAAATTCTAAGAAATTAAGAGAACCTGTACCAATGCTGCCATTAGTCAAATTTGTCCAATTTTCTCCTGCATCATTAGAAAACCAAACATCTTCATGTACAACATAAATATTATCTTGTATAAATGGATGGACTGCCAAAGTTGTAATCCAAGTACTAGATTGCCCTGTAATATTATCTCCAAATATAAAAGCTCCATTTTTGTACACATTACCATATTGACTACTAGTATAATAGATTTGAGCATCATTTGAATAAGCACATTCCATACCATCTCCTCCTGTTGCCACACTCCATGTGTTACTATTGTACTGAAAAGTGTTATTATCTTGATTACCTACAAGAATTTTATCTCCATTATTGCTTAATCCCAAACGATAATTTTGTGTAATAACTAATCCATTATTCAAATTATCCCATAATCCCCCTGTAGTAGGTTCATGCCAAATTCCACCATCACATCCTGCAAATAAATCTGTTGTAATAGGATTATACTCTAATGTATGAATATCTACATGAACGCCACCACTGCCTTGAGAAATACTAGAATTGTAACCAGCTATAAGCGACCAATTACTCCCACCATTAGTAGTTTTAACAATACCTACACCACCCAAAACTATTTCATTGATATTATTTGGAGAAACGGCCATCGCCCAATCATACCACTCTTGCTGGCCTAAGTTATCATAGAGTGTATTCTCAGAAACTGCAGCACCATTAGGGTGTGTTACTATATCAGCAGAATCTGCTATTTCTATAAAAGATCCTCCTTGATTGGTAGAACGATATAAACCATGAAACCCACCTCCATATGAATTATCTGCTGAAAATAAATATACATAATTACTATTAGCAGGAGAAACTCCTATATCTGTTCTTCTTATATTGCTTACCATGTCTGAAGAGAGAGTTTGTGCCGTAAAGCTCAGTCCATTATTAGTTGATTTTAAGAAAGAAAAAGTTGAGGACAGGTACTGAACAGCATACATAATATTAGGGTTATTTGGACTAAACTCTATATCATAAACAGTTCCGCTGGATAAAGAAGAAACCGAAGTCCAAGTTGCTCCTGAATTGGTTGAACGATAAACCCCTTGGCTAGTAGCTGCTAATAAAATATTTGTATTATTGGGGTTAATCAAAATTTTGTAAATTGTAGAAACATTTCCCACATTTGTTTGTGTCCACGTACTTCCTCCATTAGTAGATTTTAGAATACCATAACAAATAGTTGCACCATAATCTCTATCACCAGTTGCAACATACATAATATTGGCATTATTCGGATCAACGGCTATATCAGAAACCCCCAAGTTGGTCCAATAATTACTAATAATATTCCAGCTAGCTCCATTATTAGTGGTCTTCCACAGTCCCCCAGAAGGACTTCCAACCCAATAAATATTAGCATTCGTAGGATGAAATTCTATACAGTCAATTCTTCCCAATCCTCCACCATTAGAAGAACTTGCGGGTTGTGTAGGTCCTATTAAAGACCAATTACCACTATTAGAAGAACATACAGCATTCGACTTTGAGAAGTTTGGAGTATACTGTTTCAAATATTGTTGATATGTTTTCCAAGTTCGTCCTGGATTATAAAGACCAGATTCATTGACTCTTTTTTCCAATAAATTTTCAATGCGTTTAAACTGTTTATACCCTTTTCCTCGTTCATAATTTTTACTTTCCCATTCTTCATTAAATGCTTCTTGTATCTCAAAAAAGCTAGCATTAGGTTCGCTCATTTTTTGCCGCCAATTTTGACTATACAAAGAACTACAAAAAAGAATCATAAAAAAGACTAATACCTTTTTCATACCAATAATTTTGTTTAGTTAAATAAATAATAGACAGACCTCTCCCATCCAAGAATTTAGCCTAAACCAAAATCTGTTAGTACTATAAAGAAGTCAGTAAAAAAAAATTATGTGTGTCTTATGCCCTATAAATTCAAGGGTCTGATTTTGTATAAATTGTCTTTCAAAGCAAAGAACAAATACTTATCTACCATTCGACAAAGATAGTTAAATAAAGTTATGCATCAAAATCACTATCAATATATTTAATAATGTATGGTTTTCACCTGAATGAAAACCACACATTTAAAACTTATTTTTGAATCTTTAAATTTGAAAGTTCACTCACAGAAATCCAACGCCACCAACAGTCCAAAATAGACTCGATAGTAGTGGAAACCGATAGGTTTGGAACGAATAGCGAGACCCTGCATCACGACGAAGCAATCCATCGTTCTCTCCTAAAAAATAGGATTTAGAAATTATGATTTATAATTTTTCAGAGATCATCCTCTTATCAAAATGACACAAAACACTAAAATTCTGTTAAATCGTCGATAATGTATGGGCAAAACCCTATATTGTTGCCTTAATAACCAACTTAATCTATGAAATCAAAATTGCAAAGAAGAGAGTTCTTACAATTGAGTGGTTTGGGACTTGGTGGGATGATGTTCAATGTGCCTGTGTTTGGTCATGAGACGTCTGTTGCTAAGATGCTTGAACCTGTTGAAAAAACTCTGAAAAAGAAATGGGCGGACATCGCTCTGGATGTTGCCACGAAAAATGGGGCAAGCTATGCCGATGTCCGAATAGGGCGTTACCTCAATCAGTATATTTTTACAAGGGAAGATAAGGTCAGAAATATCCGTAATACGGAGTCTTTTGGTGTCGGTGTCAGGGTCATTGCCAACGGAACTTGGGGATTTTCGGCAACCAATGATGTGACCGAAAAAGGCGTGATGGAAGCGGCAAAATTGGCGGTGGAAATCGCTAAAGCCAATTCTAAATTCCAAGATGTTCCTGTGATCCTCGCTAAAACGGATTCGCATGGCGAAGTAGAATGGCAAACGCCGCTTGAACGAAAAGCCATTGAAGTGCCGATTGCTGAAAAGGTAGATTTGTTGCTAAAAGCCAATGCTGCTGCGATGGACAATGGAGCAAACTTTATTAGTTCAAGTCTCTTTCAAGTAAATGAACAAAAATATTTTGCGTCTTCGGAAGGCTCGTATATCGACCAAGATGTACATCGAATTTGGCCCACTTTCTCGGTAACTTGTACCGACCCAGATACAGGTAAATTCTATGCCAGAGAAGCATTGAGCGCACCAATGGGCATGGGCTATGAATACATGGCTGGAAAAGCGGAGGACAAAATTCAAGGTCCTGCCGAAGGATTGATTTTTTACAACAAAAGTTATGATATTGTAGAAGATGCTGCAAACGCTGCCAAACAAGCCAGACAAAATTTAAAAGCAAAATCAGTTGAAGCAGGAAAATACTCGCTTGTTTTAGAGCCACATCATTTAGGCCTCACCATCCACGAATCTGTTGGTCATCCTTTAGAATTAGATCGTGTTTTGGGCTATGAAGCTAATTATGCAGGAACAAGTTTTGCGACCTTAGATAAGTGGAAAACAAAGAAATTTAATTATGGTAGTGAGATTGTAAATTTAGTCGCTGACAAAACAGAAATGCATTCATTGGGTGCGGTGGGGTATGATGATGAAGGCGTCAAAACAAAAGAATGGGATTTGGTACGTGATGGAATTTTAGTCAATTATCAAGCCATTCGAGATCAAGTCAAAATCATTGACCAAGACGAATCGCATGGCTGTTGTTATGCCGATAGTTGGTCTACGATTCAGTTCCAAAGAATGCCAAATGTATCCTTAGAACCGAGCAAAACACCTTATTCGGTGGACGACATGATTAAAGATGTAGAGAACGGCATTTATATCGCTGGTCGTGGGTCGTATTCGATTGACCAACAGCGTTATAATTTCCAATTTGGTGGAATTTTATTTTATGAAATCAAAGATGGTAAAATCACACAAATGCTTAAAGATGTAGCCTATCAATCCAATACCCAAGAGTTTTGGAATGCTTGTAGCAAAATCTGTGATAAAAGCGATTACCGTTTATTTGGTTCTTTCTTTGATGGAAAAGGACAGCCTGGACAAGTAAGTGCTGTTTCTCATGGAAGCTCAACCACCCGTTTTGACAATGTAAATATTATCAATACGGCACGAAAAATTTAATTCTATTTAAAGGGAC
>Ga0209185_1001287_pt1 | contig 22519 bp, 10 predicted proteins | sample SidtaG_2_FD_187425 | JGI IMG/M metagenome (GOLD analysis project Ga0209185, IMG submission 187425) | Marine algal microbial communities from Sidmouth, United Kingdom - Sidmouth_Asex2 metaG (SPAdes) (version 2) | ecosystem: Host-associated > Algae > Red algae > Unclassified | place: Sidmouth... | reverse complement strand
TGAATCCATCGTATTATCTTTTGTGACTGATGTGACTGCAGGCAACAATCTTGCTGGTGTGCGATGGACAGAACTGAGAAGAATACCGGGCGAAGACTGGGCCTTGTACCAGGAAGGCACCATAGCGCTGAGTGATGGGCTAGATCGATACATGGGCGGTATAGCTATGGATGGATTAGGAAATATAGCGTTGGCTTATAATACTTCCAGCAATTCTGAATTCGTTGATTTGCGAATGACAGGCAGGTCAGCAGATGACCCCTTGGGTGAGATGACAGAACCAGAAACCATTCTAGCTGTAGGTCAGAATTCAATAATTTCTGGGGGAAGATTCGGAGATTATGCACATATGACTATTGACCCTGTAGATGACAGAACCTTTTGGCTTACCTCAGAATATGCAGACAAAGGTGAGACAGGAACAAGAATTGTAGCCTTTAGTCTAGCGAAAGCAGAATTCGATATATACCCTACTGCTTTACTGGCGCCTGATGATTCGCCTAACCTCACCAGCACAGAAAGAATCAATGTGGAGATAATAAATAATGGTCGGACTAGCATAGAAAATTTCAAGATAGGTTATCAAGTAGATGGAGGACCTGTAATAGAAGAAACATTGAGTTTTTCTCTTGCCCCTGAAAGGACTTACATCCATACTTTCAACCAGCTAGCTGATTTTTCTGACATAGGGACTTATAACCTCAAGTTGTTTACTTCAGCAACGGAAGACATTTTCATATCCAATGATACAATAAATGAGATCGTTTCTAAACTCGCACAATACGATGCCAGTGTCACGGCGATAAATGGCGTAAATGGTATCTTATGCGGTGCAGATAACGAACTTAGTATAGAGATTCAAAATCTAGGTACTGAGCCTATTACTGATGTCAGTCTTACATATACGATCAATGGAATGACGATGGCAGATGACTTGTCTTTTTCAGGATCTTTATTACCTGGGGAGAGTACCTCGCTTCCATTACCACTGACTGACCTCAGCGAGGGCATGACTCAAATAACTGTAGAGATAAATCAAGTGAATGGCAGAGCTGATCAGCTCCCAGACAACAATTCAGAGACAGTGGATTTTGAAGTTATACTTGATGCTGTTCTAGTGAGATTAGAGTTACTGACTGATGATTTCCCAGAAGAGACTTCGTGGGAAATAAGAAATGAGATGGGTAATATCATATATGATTCTGATGGTCTACTAGATGAGGAATTAGAATTTACTGTTCTAACGGAAGAGTTTTGTCTGATACAAGATGAATGTTATACTTTCATAATTTATGATATATTCGGCGATGGTCTTACTGCCCAAGGCGACCCTCCAGGAAGTTATCAGATAATTAATGAAGATGGTGAAGTTATAGTCAGTATCATCAATGCAGGTTTTGGCGATTTTGAGGCTAATGAATTCTGTCCAGCAGAAGCTTGTAATCTAGAAGCTGACATCATAACAGAAATAACGGGTGATCTTGGATTGATTCTCATAGATGTCAGTAGTGGTGCTGGGCCAGATTTCAATTACAGCATTGATGGTGGAATCAGCTTTACTGATGATAATATTTTTGAAAATCTTTCAGGTGGTCAATATGAAATTGTGATAACAGATGCTATTGGTTGTACTTATGCTGAAACCATAGATATCTCTACGACGAGTGTATTAGAAGCAAGAAACGACATCAAGATCGAGCTATTTCCTAATCCCACTGATGGCCTTTTCAATATACTTATCAATGGCATAGAGAACGAAGGACTTTTCCTACCTATACAGCTCTATGATATGGAAGGTAAAGTTATTCAGACTACACATGTCACCAGGTATGACAATTCTTACAAGGGAATGGTATCACTTTTCCATTATCCTGAGGGAACTTACTTGGTAAGAATAATAACAGAAAACGACAGCAACATACTAATGCCAATAATAAGGCAATAAAAACAGGTTAAAGAAAAAAAAGAACGGCTGATTTTTTGCGAGTCAGCTCTATTCTTTTAAGGAGAACTTTTGCAGTTATAACTACTGAATGTAACTTGCAGTGCCCCTCTACGTCATAACCAGGTATTATTTTATATGTGGAGATATTATTATACCAGCTTATATTCATTCATCCTGATTGCTATATGCAAGGTAGAGGCCAGCATAGCTCAATGCCAGCAAAAAGTCACCATTACCGTAACCTCCCTGAATTTTGAAGCGGGATGCCCTTTTGGGGATGGTGGAGGGATGGATCCTGTACTTGAGGTATTCAGAGCGGATGGGTCGCAGCTGTATATCATGCACCTCAGTAATCTGAACCAAATTACTGGACCAGCACAAAATGTTGTAACTGACTTTGGGCCCATAGGTAATCCTAATACTTGTCCAGCGGGTGGATTCACCACTGCTTTTTGTTTAGGAAGATTTGATCCTGCACAGACAAGCACCAGTCTCAATGTGGACATTTACGAAAAGGATAGTAATTTTTTTAATCCTGATTGTAATGGTTACAATGGCCTTTTTGGAGATTCTGAATTAGGGAGAGGTATTCACACTTTTGATTTTACACAGAACTCAGGCACCTTTGATTTGGGTAGTTGCATCTCTTTTAATTACCGATTGGATAAAGTATACGAAGGAAGCTTCACGGAGAGCATCCGTGGACCCATATGTCCTTATGATACTGTCTATGTCAATGGTCTGCCTTTTTATCAAGGCAACTCTATTGCCAGTGTGACTGTGCCAGGCATCAATACTTGTGACTCTCTTTACCGGATCGACTTGAGCTTTCATACAGTACCTGACATTCAGAAATTCGGTGAGAGAGATTTTTGTTCGCAAGAAATGATTTCAATAGGAGTAGAAAATGATGCCGACTATGATACTTATATCTGGTCAGAGGGTGAGCAGAGTGAAAGTATAACAGTCGAGATGCCTGGCAGTTATGGTGTAACAGTAACTACAGCGGAGGGTTGCATTACTGAAACGACTTTTCAGGTAGATACTTTTGCTATACAGACTTATGATATACTAGGTAACGATAGCCTCTGTGCGGGTACATCACAATTCCTAGTGGTTGCAGGAAATCCCAGCAGTCAATTATGGGAAGATGGCTCTACTAATAGAGACTTGGAAGTATCTGAGACTGGTGTATATACTGTCATCACGACGGACCAGAATGGTTGCAGCTCAGAATCCTCTATCGAAGTCACTGTATTACCTCTACCTGTCATTACGCTGATTGGCAATCCAGAAATTTGTCAGTTTGAATCAACAAGCATTTCAGTATTGGAATCATATGATCAATATGCTTGGTCCACGGGCAGAACCAACCAAGGGATTACAATTGACCAAGCGGGTTCATATGTTGTGACCGTGACAGATTCATTTGGCTGCAGTCACGTGGATAGTATCACCGTGATCATTCAAGGTCTACCAGTACCTGATTTAAGTGTTGATGCCACCACAATCTGTGAAGGAGAATCGACTTTGATAAGTCTGGAACAAGCACACGACAGCTATGCCTGGAGTGATGGTACCACTGAAGAAAGCTTAGAAGTTAATAGTACAGGCACATATGCTGTAACCGTGACTAATACGGAAAACTGTTCCAATTCTGATAGCATCTTCATCGAAGTATTTCCTTTACCCGAGCCAGTGATCGTAGGCGATCTCACACTGTGTACAGGGAACTCTGGAGAATTATCTCTGGATATGAGCTACGCTGCTGTACTCTGGAATGACAATTCTACTTTGTCTACTCTGGAAATAAATGAAGCAGGACTATATGAAGTTACCGTTACCGATACTAACGATTGTACTGGCAATAGCTCTATAAATGTAACAGTGATGGACCAACTCAATCCGCAAATATTGGGAGATTTGGAATTTTGTGCTGGGCAATCCACTGTCTTAGAAGTAATCGGAAATTATGATCTTATAGAGTGGTCTGAAGGGTCCACTGGTAATACCCTGACTATAAGCTCGAGTGGAGATGCTACAGTTCAAGTCACTGATGCTAATGGCTGTACCGGTAGTAACTCTGTGACTCTTGTTATCAAGGATGACTTGATGCCTATGATCCTAGGTAATGTGGATTTCTGCCAGGGAGAGGAAACCACGTTAAGTGTCGATGGCAATTACACGAGCATCTTATGGTCAGATGGATCCATGGCCGACGAACTTATAATTACGGCACCAACTTTAGTCTCTGTTCTCGTCACTGATACGGAGGGTTGCACAGGTGAGGCATCAGCAATGCTCAGCTACCTGCCTTCCACCACCACTGAAATAGACAGTACAACTTGCGATCCTGACGAAGTGGGTACCTTCACAAATGCTACTTTGAATGCTTTTGGATGTGAGGACTTGACTATCCTTAATCTGGTCTTAGATGATTGCAGTATCAGTTTTGATACTATCGTCACTGCCGCGAATTGTCCTGGTGATCCGTCCGGCTCTATCATACTGGACTTAACAGGTAGCGGTATGATTAGCTGGTCTATTATAGCTGATGATGGCATCATCATAACCAGTGGTCAGAGTACGATAGGGAATACTAGCACTCAACTCATCAGTGATCTTCTTCCTGGGGTTTATCTCTGCATCTTGGAAGATGAATTTGGAAATACCGAAGAAATTGAAATCAGTGTACCTGCAACAAGTCCAGATGTCAGTGTTGTAGACAGCTTGGCCATAATGCAGGGAGACATGGTGGAACTCATAGCAGACCTACCTGCTGGTGCCGCAATCTTCTACTGGGCAGACGAGAGTGGCCCTCTATGCGACCAATGCTCGACCATAACAGTCGCTCCAAAGCAGACTTCCTCTTACTTTTTCTATTTCGCCATCGATGAAGACGCTGATTGCGAGGGCAGTTTTACAACTGTGGTCACTGTCATCACTAATCCTGTGATGGAAGTGGAGAGTATTTATATCCCTAATATTTTCAGTAATACCGTTAGTGGAGCAGACGTAGTTTTTAAAATCTTCAGCGCGGAAGAGCTAGAAGGTGATCTGGAAATTTATGACAGATGGGGAAAGCTTGTCTATAGCGGGACTAACCAGTCAGGTTGGAACGGATTCATTAATAATAAGCCTGCAGAACAGGGCATCTATACTTATGTTTTGACTGTATCGAATAACAATTCTGCTACAAAACCCTTATATGCTGGTCAATTTGCACTGGTTAAGTGAAAAGAAATGTCAAATAGACGTCATAACTTCCACCACTATTCAAAGTTGTAGATAAATTGTAAAAACAAAGCCATTAGGTACTCTTGCTTCTTTCCTTTTTTCCAATGTATCTTGAAATACTTTAAAGGGTGTTTTGGTTAAAAAGTTAACCTGAAACAAAGACGGTCTAGGCCGTCTCAAAATAAAACTCACGTAAATGGAATGCTTCGGCATTCCATTTTTTTTATGCTACAAGAAACTTTAATTCTAAAAATAGTTTCCAAAGTTTAAAATTATTAAGTTTGCGCTTATGAATCAAAGAACTGACAACAATCTAGCGGAGCATCAGCTACTCAGTTCTGCAATGACCCTATTTCTCAAATATGGTGTCAAGAGTGTCAGTATGGATGATATTGCTGGACTACTGGGTATTTCAAAGAAAACCATCTACACTCATATACCCAATAAGAAAGCACTCGTCAAAGCCGCTGTTAAAAGATTCATCAAGCAAGAACATACTATAATAGAACAAATCACAGCTAATTCCATTAACGCTATCGACGAAATGGTACTCATGGCAAGGCAAGCTCTAAAGACCATCAGGAATATGAAACCTACTTTAACATATGATCTTCAAAAATACCATCCAGACACCTGGAAGTACATAGAAGAAAAACATTTAAAGAGACTGCAAAACATCATTACACAGAATATAGAAAGAGGAAAAGAAGAAGGCCACTACAGAACCGAACTCAACTCAGTAATCATCGGTAAACTGTACTTAGGTCTAGCCAGAACAATAAGTACTGATGAAGACCTCAATATTGATGAATATAATTTAAAGGAATACTACAGAGTCATGATACTATACCATCTGCATGGCATCATAAACGTCAAGGGCAAAAAAGAACTTACCAAATATCTCAAAAACGAAACCATATGAGGTTCTCCACTATATGCTGGTGCTTATGCCTGTTCATTATATCACAAGCACATGCACAGCAATCATTCTCACTGGATGAAGCATTGGACTATGCCTTGGAAAACTGCACTCAACTCAAAATCAGAAATATCGAAGTAAAGCAAGCAGACGCTGAAATTGCAGAAGTGAAATCTGTGGGACTTCCCCAGGTGAATGCAGGCATAGATTATAATTATTATGTGTACTCACCTGTCAATCCAGTAGAGGATTTTATAACACCAGCTGTTTATAATGTTCTATTACAGGAATTTCCAAATGAAGTCACTGCGCCAACTGGCGATCCACAGATTTTTGAGTTTTCATTCTTTCCCAGAAATAATTTAACAGCGAGTATTGATGGTAGTATGCTACTCTTTGATGGGTCTTATCTAACTGGTCTTAAAGCGGCTAGGCTATTCAAAGAATTAAGTATGAAAAAGAAGGGCATCATCGAAGAAGAAATTCGAACATCAGTCACCAAGGCCTATATGAATATTCTCATTGCACAAGAGAATCAAAAAACGATTAAAAATAATATCGCTAACATAGAGTCCTCACTGAGGGAAGCCAAAGCCTACTACGAGAATGGATTTATGGAACAACTGGATGTGGATAGGATCAACCTGTCACTCGAATCAATAAGAACCGAAAACGAAAGAATCACCGATTATCTCAAGATCACTCATGATCTGCTGAAGTTTCAAATGAATTATCCTCTGAATGAAGACTTGTCCATCACAGAAAACCTGGAAGATCTAGTTCTAAAATTTCAGGCTGAAGTCAATCATCAATACGCAGAAGTCAATTATTCTGACAGAGCTCAATATGCTGAAATCGAAATGGGATTGGAAATGAATAAGTTGAATATAGAGAGACTGGAGAAAGGCTACTATCCCAGCCTGCGGGCTAGAGCTGGAATCAGCCAATCCTTACAACGTAATAATCTATTCGACAGTAATGAAGCAGGATGGTTACCTACTGTATATGGTGGTCTAGCGCTGAATGTTCCCATACTTGATGGCAAACTCAAAAAATCTTCAATACAAAAAGCAGAACTGGAACTAAAGAAGAATACACTGCTGAAGTCAGAGTATGAAAGAGGCATCGACCTGCAGGTAAAGAATGCTTACAATAACTTTATGACAAGCAAAAATACCTTGGATAATAGAAAAAAATCGATGGGTATCGTACAGAGTATCTATGATAAGACACAAATAAAATTCAAAGAAGGTGTAGGCTCAAGTATCGAAGTCACCCAAGCAGAAATGCAACTATTCGATGCGCAATCCAAATACATCAATGCCTTGTATGATTTACTCAATTCAAAAACAGACCTGGACATTGCGCTAGGTAAACTATAAATAATGAAAGCACTACAATATCTGATCATAGCGGCTTTCATAGTCAGCTGTGCACCAAAAGGAGAACAAGCGCTCGACCCAGGAGATGTAGATGGTCGAAGAACACTATTGGCCGAAAAGAAAAAAGATCTACAGGAACTGAAAAAAGAGATAGCTAAACTATCAAAGGAAATATATCTCCTGGATCCTCCCAAAGAAAAAAAAGCAGTACAAGTCAAAACGGAGATCCTCAAAAAAACCAACTTCAAACGCTTTATAGAAGTCCAGGCTACCGTTGTAGCAGAAGACAAAGTCAACGTAAGTTCTGAAGTGGGTGGTCGAATTACTGCACTTAATGTCAAAGAAGGCGATTATGTCAAACGCGGACAACTCATCGCAAAGACGGATATGGTAACCGTAGAGAATCAGATTGCAGAACTACAAACTTCATTGAATCTGGCACAGACAGTATTCGAACGGCAAGAACGCTTATGGAAACAGAATATAGGTTCAGAGTTACAATACCTGGAGGCTGAATCCAACAAAGAAAGACTCGAGAATTCCCTAGCTACTATCAAGTCACAAATTTCCAAGAAAAACATATATGCCCCTATTTCGGGAACAGTGGAGATGAAATACATGAACCAAGGAGAAACAGTCAGCCCAGGCATGCCCATTATACAAATCCTTAATACAGGCAAAACAAAAGTTGTTGCTGACATCCAAGAGTCTTTTCTCGGAAAAATAAAACGCGGGGATGAGGTAGAGATCAACTTTCCAGCACTCAACGAAACAACTAAAAGTAAAGTAACCATGTTAGGCAGATCGATAGATCCTGCCAATAGAACTTTCAAAGTAGAATTCTCCGGTGGCGGGCTCGGTTCTAGAATCAAACCCAATCTGATGGCTTCCGTAAGATTCAATGACTTAGAACAAAACGACGCAGTAGTCATCCCACTGGATGTTATACAAGAAGATGTAGGTGGCAACAAATTTGTCTTCAGAGCAAAAACGCAAGACAATAAAAAATTTGCCGAAAAAGTACTCATAGAATTAGGTGAAAGCAGCAAAGAGGGGGTCGTAATATTAATTGGTTTACAGCCAGGAGATGAACTTATCAACGCAGGCGGACTCACTCTCTCTGACAAGGACCCTATTATTGTCATCGACTCAGAATAACACCTATGAGCAATTCCATCAAGAAACTACGTGAATTCAAGCTGAGCACGGTTGCTGTCGATAATGCCACCAGCATTTTTCTACTCACTTTTATGATTTTACTCTTTGGTATTCAGAGTTATCAGAAAATGCCCAAAGAGCAATATCCTGATGCGTCCATGCCTCAGATATTCATTAATACACCTCACTTTGGAAATTCTGCAGAGGAAATAGAGAATCTCATCACAAGACCTCTAGAAAAAGAACTGAAATCAATTGTAGGTTTGAAATCTCTACTGTCAACTTCCATGCAAGATTATTCGACGATGGTGGCCGAGTTTCATAGTGATGTGGAAACTTCAGTTGCACTACGAAAAGTAAAAGATGCAATAGACCAAGCTGAATTACCTACTGACCTGGATACTGAGCCCGCCGTAAATGAATTGGATTTTGCAGAGATTCCGATCATGACAGTTAACATAGCTGCAGATCTCAATATGGATGACCTACGGACACATGCAGAATATCTACAAGACAAAATAGAAGACCTGGCCCAAGTATCAGAAGCTAGAATGGGCGGCGACCTAGAGCGAGAGGTCAAGATCAATATGGATTTGCTGAAGATGCAGTCGATGAGGATCAGTTTTGGAGATGTGGAAAATGCAATAGCCAGAGAAAACGTGACTATGTCAGGTGGTGAACTTGTGAGTAATGGCAATCGACGAGCACTGAGAGTGGTAGGACAGTTTGAAGATATCAGCGAGATAGAAAATCTTGTGATCACTGCAGAAAAACAGAAACCCATATATCTCAAAGACATAGCCGCTGTGGTGTATGGTTTTGAAGAAAGAAACTCTTATTCGCGTGCAGATGGCAAGCCAGTCATCTCACTCGAAATCATCAAGAGAGCAGGTGAAAATCTACTCAGCACTGCAGAAGAAATCAAAGCGGTCATAGCAGAAGCAGAACTCATGCTTCCAGAAAAAGTCAGCATCAGCCTATTCAATGACATCTCGGTCTATACCAAGAATGAAGTTGCCAATCTGGAAAACAGTATCATATCAGGAGTCATTCTTGTGATACTGGTTCTTCTATTTTTTCTAGGACTTAGAAATGCCCTTTTCGTAGGCTTAGCGATTCCATTATCGATGTTGATGGGTATATTGATCCTTTACATTTTCGGGGTGACTATGAATATCGTCGTACTCTTCGGGTTAATTCTCGCATTGGGTTTGCTGGTGGATAATGGTATTGTCGTAGTAGAAAACATATACAGATACAGGCAGAATGGCTACAATGGCGTGGACGCTGCCAAGTATGGGTCGGGCGAAGTGGCTTGGCCTATTATTGCATCTACCGCAACTACATTGGCTGCTTTTCTGCCACTGATTATGTGGCCAGGTATAATGGGGGTATTCATGAAATTCTTACCCATTACTTTGATTATAGTCTTGACTTCCTCCCTATTTGTTGCGCTGGTAATTAATCCTGTACTGACGAGTAGATTCATGACTGTCAATGAAGGCGTGGAGAAACAAACGTTGAGAAGAAGAAAACTTCGTCACGTGCTTTTAGGAATCGTAGTAATGCTAGTGCTTGCAGTTCTGTGTCATTTTGTCAGAATATTCTGGATGAGAAATTTGCTGGCGATGGTTGCCCTGCTGTCCTTGCTTAATCAAGTCCTGCTACAACCAGCATCCATTGGGTTTCAGAACAGCGTACTGCCCGTACTGGAAAGCTTATATAATCGCTTTATCACTTTTGTATTGAAAAGTTATAATCCTGTGGTGACTCTATTATTGACCTTCGTGCTTATGGCCGTGGCGCTAGGCTTATTAGTTGCCTCTAAACCTAAAGTGGAATTCTTCCCAGAATCTGACCCTTTGTACATTAATGTATTCATAGAACTACCCTTCGGTTCCGACATAGAAAAAACCAACTCTGTCACCAAAGAACTAGAAACAAAAATCAATAAGGTCATAGCGCCCTATAATCAGATCGTCGAGTCCGTCTTGGTTCAGATAGGAGAAAACACCACTGATCCTAATGAGCCTCCTGTGGCTGGTGTGACACCATATCGAGCAAGAATTTCTGTAACTTTTCTGGAGTACAAAGACAGAGGAGGTATATCCACTCGAGAAATATTTGGGAAAATAAGAGAAGAAATTCAGGGCTACCCTGGTGTGGAAATAACAGTAGACCAAAACGCCAATGGCCCACCCGCCGGGAAAGCCATCAATCTCGAAATAAGAGGTGATGAAATAGACTCTCTCATTGTTCTTTCCAATAAAGTCATGAACAATATAAATGCCGAAAACATAGCTGGCATAGAAGAACTCAAGACTGATGTGCAACTGGAAAAACCAGAACTACTCATCAATGTGGACAGAGATGCTACTAGAAGATTCGGTATCAGCACTGGACAGATAGCCTCTACATTGAGGACATCAGTATTCGGGAAAGAAGTGTCTAAATTCAAAGTAGGAGAAGATGAGTATCCCATCGTTCTGCGTCTGGAAGAAAAAGCAAGAAATAGTATTACTGATCTCATCAATCAGAAAATAACTTTCAGAGACCAGTCCGATGGACAAGTGAAACAAGTACCTATTTCTTCTGTAGCCAGTTTCAGTTACTCTGCAACTTATAATTCCATAAAGAGAAAAGATGGACAACGAGTGATCACAGTCGCGTCCAACGTTCTTGATGGTTTCAATGCCAATGAGGTCAATGCGCAGCTCGAAGACTACATGTCCCTATATGATCTACCAGAAGGCTACACCTATAAGTTCACTGGAGAACAACAGCAACAAGCCGAAGACTCCGCATTTCTAGGTACAGCTTTCTTGATAGCACTGTTCATGATTTTCATTATCATCGTCACGCAATTCAATTCTTTGATATCGCCATTCATTATCATCTTGTCTGTATTCTTCAGCACCATAGGGGTATTCTTAGGTTATGCGATTACAGGTAAAACAATCAATATCATATTTACAGGAGTGGGGATTATATCCCTGGCAGGAATCGTAGTAAATAACGCCATCGTTCTCATCGATTATGTTATTCTAGTCATCCAGCGCAAGAGAGAATCCTTGGGCCTGACTGATATGGATCTGATGAGCAATGAAGATGTAAAAGCTTGTATTATCGAAGGTGGGGCTACAAGGCTCAGGCCTGTTCTGTTGACAGCAATCACCACAGTATTGGGATTAATCCCTCTGGCCATAGGGTTTAATTTCAATTTCTTCTCGTTTGTCAGAGAGCTGGACCCTAAGTTTTTCCTTGGTGGTGATAATACGGCAATGTGGGGGCCGATGGCATGGACGATCATCTATGGGATAGTATTTGCAACCTTTTTAACGTTGGTAGTTGTTCCAGTAATGTATTGGTTAGCCTTCAGAATGAAGAAGAAAATAACGACTAGAAAAAGGCCTGAGCGAGTTGTTATTGCAGATCATATGCAGTAGGGGAAGCTTCGTAGGGACATCGCTGATAGAGAAAGAGAACTCTGTTGGCACAAATGCACCGTAAGACAATCTAGTGACAATGGTATGCAATTAGTGACACAAAAGCCTAATATTGCAGCTTGATCACAAATGATATTATCTATGGAAAAGATTGCAGATACTAGAAAAGCATATACCAAGGGCGCCTTGAGCAGTGGAGATCTCGCTGCTGATCCCATAATCCAGTTTGAGCAGTGGTATCACGATGCAGAGCGAGAGGCGGGCATATCAGAGCCCAATGCCATGTCCCTAGCTACGGCCACTCGACAAGGCCAGCCCTCCGTGCGGATGGTACTGATGAAAGGTTTCGGGAAAGATGGATTCATCTTCTATACGAACTATACTTCACGCAAATCTCAAGAAATAATTAATAATCCACAGGCAGCACTCAATTTCTGGTGGCAACCTCTGGAAAGGCAAGTACGCATAGAAGGCAACATAGAAAAAACCTCCGAAGAACTTTCAGGCAGTTACTTTAATTCCCGCCCACGCGGTAGCCAACTTTCTGCCTGGGCCTCCCCACAGAGCCAAGAGATCAAAGAACATTATCTCGCAGAAAAAAGAGCAGAAATAGAAAAAAAATTTGCTGATAGGGATACCATTCCACTACCACCCCACTGGGGCGGTTTCCTACTACAGCCCGCAGTCATAGAATTCTGGCAAGGCAGGAATGATCGTTATCATGATCGATTCCGATATACCAAGTCTGATCAAGTAGGATGGACAGTCAAGAGATTGGCACCTTAACTCAATCAACTAATTATCTTGAAGTATAACCATGAGCCAATAATTAACATATCATTCTCCTTATCTATATTTAGCTTTTGTATTGACATCTATATTTCTTTAATTACCACGCAATCTTTTTATCATCACGTATACTGAACTGTGATTCATTCTTAACAGTTTAAATTTCACCTGATGAAGCTAAGTTCATCTTTATCTATCTATTAGTTGTGTATATATTATTCCTGCTAATTGCGGCGGAAAGATCATGAGGATATAAAACCTCGCCAATTATCTGCACCATGGAAAACCTGTTTGTGCAACCAATGCAATTGTCTTGACAATTATAACTTGGTCATAGACTGCAATGTTCAGAATGCCACCAGAGAGTTCCTTGAAGTATTTATCCGTAACAACGTATCCGTAGCTTTCTATAAACTTGCTGATCTTCCTATTACGATTCCTCAATTTGAATTAAGGAAGTACCTGATAGCTGAGTGGAAGTAATATATGCCTTCAGAAGGCTAGTCATTGTTTTTAAATGAGTGAGGCAAGATTATATAATCCTGATTCTTTTTTTTAGATCTCAAGTTGAAATTCACGCCGTACATATCTCCATTCAAATGGCATTATTAGGACAACCAATACATCTTATTGCATACATCAGTACTTTTGCATATTAACAATGCTCTGAATGACCAAGAAAGAAGGCGAATACCAAAGCAACGAATTGATCGAGAGATTACCCAAGCATCTCAAACAATTCATCCAACCCCAAAACTATGAGAACTACTCCCCCATAGATCAAGCCGTATGGAGATACGTGATGAGAAAGAGTCTGGCTCATCTAAGTAAAGTCGCTCACCATTCCTATGCACAAGGCTTATTAGAAACGGGCATAGAAATCGACAGCATCCCCAGTATGTACGGTATGAATCGCATACTCAAGAAAATAGGATGGGCAGCTGTCGCAGTAGATGGCTTTATACCACCTAATGCATTCATGGAATTTCAAGCTTACAAAGTATTGGTCATCGCCGCAGATATCAGGCAACTCGAAAACATTGAATACACCCCAGCGCCGGATATCATACATGAAGCAGCAGGACATGCTCCCATCATCGCCAATCCAGACTACGCAGAATATCTCAGAAGACTAGGCGCCATAGGAGCCAAAGCTATCCTGAGTCGTCACGACGTCGATCTCTACGAAGCAGTTCGAAAATTATCAATACTCAAAGAAGCTGGTAATGTGGATGGCAGAGAAAGTCAGCAAGCTGAGGATGAAGTTAAACGACTTCAGGATATGAAAGTACCGCTTTCAGAAATGGCGCAGATGCGAAATCTGCAATGGTGGAGTGTAGAATATGGACTTATCGGTGCAATCGAAGAGCCTAAAATATATGGAGCAGGGCTGCTCTCTTCCATAGGCGAAAGTAAATGGTGTATGAGTCCCGAGGTCAAAAAATTGCCCTACAATATTGATGTCGTAAATCAAGGGTTTGACATTACTAAGCCTCAACCTCAATTGTACGTCACGCCTGATTTCTCCCACTTGATGGAAGTCTTAGAAGAATTTGCCAATAGTCTGAGTCTACGGAAGGGCGGTACTAAAGGGATCTTGAAACTTGTGGAATCACAAATGGTGGGCACTATAGAATTGAGTACTGGCTTACAGATTTCCGGAGAATTTTCTGAAGCCTTACTTGATGAGGACAATGAAGTCATTTTCTTCAAAACCAATGGGCCTACAGCCTTGGCCTATCGAGAAAAAGAACTTATCGGACAAGGTATTCAACAACACCAAACTGGCTTCTGCTCCCCTCTAGGCAAACTAAAAAACATCAATCTTGCCATAGAAGACATGGGTCCTTACGATCTGAAAGCTTATGATTTTTATGATGGCAAATGGTTATCATTTGAATACGAGAGTGGTATCAAAGTGGAAGGAATGAATGTGACGGGTATACGTAGTATCAAAGGGAAACTGATGCTGATACAGTTACAAGACTGTACTATAACTTACGGCAGCAAAGTATTATACGAACCTCAACAAGGTATGTTTCACATGGTTGTAGGTAAGGATATCACATCTGCTTATGCAGGTGCAGCCGATCACAATTCATTCCCCAACCTCTATAAAGCTTCTCCTGTCCTTACGATCAAAAAAGAAAAAACAGTGGAACGCTTAAAATTAGAATCGCTTTACGCAAGAGCCCACTTACTTCGCAACTCAAATTCATATGATGCTACTACTGTCAGTATTCTAATCCAAGATTCTCTCAAGACAGCTCCCGATGAATGGCTGCTGCTTTTGAACTTGCACGAACTCTCCAATGATATGCACGACAAAGAGTTTATCTTGAATCAATTGGATAGACTATCTGAAAAATCAGAGACACAAGAATCCCTTATTTCTGAAGGATTATTCCTGGCTGAAAACTCACAAAAAGTAATATCTCAAGACAATTGAGCCAGAGGTAATTACCCTATTTTTGAGTACTTTAGGCCAAACGATTATAAATGGTTCCGTTCTCAAGAATTGCTCTGCTTGTGCAAGCTAGTTTTATCTTTCTAAATACTCTGGCGAATGCTCAGCAGACCATTAGAGGCACTGTGATCGATTCAGAAGGTGAACCCCTCATAGGTGTCAATATTCTAGAGACAAATACCTCCAATGGGACTATTACAGAGCCGGACGGCAGCTTCTCTCTGACCCTACAAAACGATCAAAACCCCATAAGCTTCTCCTATCTCGGTTATGCTGATAAGGTTCTACCGTGTAGTGATGATCTGAGTCAGGTTACTATGGACTTATCTGCAAATTTCCTGGATGAAGTTGTCATTACGGGATTGGATACCAAAAGACAGAAAAGAGCCGTCGGAGTCGCCACAGAACAAGTCGACGGCGTCGCTATACTCAAGGCCAATGCGCCTAATCTTGTCAGCTCTCTTGCAGGTCGCATGGCTGGCGTCAATATCACACAATCTTCAGGAGTCGAAGGAGGGAGCACCAGAATTGTCCTACGTGGTGCCAATAATATCTCAGGCAATAACCAACCCTTGATCGTAGTAGACGGCATTCCCTTGGAAAATGAAAACGGCTTCGGATCTACTAATTCCAATAAAAATGTTTCCAGTGGAAAAGATTGGGGCTCTGCCATCAACAATATTAATCCTAATGACATAGCCAGTGTCGATATACTCAAAGGTGCCAACGCTGCTGCCATCTATGGAGCCAGAGGAAAAAATGGTGTGATACTCATTACCCTGAAACGAGGAGAAGCCCGATCAGGATTAGGCATCGACTATACGCTGTCTCATCGTATGATACAACCTTATCGTTTCAGATCTGTCCAAAACAAATATGGAGCAGGAGGACCGTTTACAGATACAGCGCCAACTTTTGAAACTAATGCAGACGGTGACCCTATCTACCCTACTACTTTATACGGAGATGGGCCTGGAGGGAGGTCTACCTCAGAATCTTTTGGATTCTATTCTGGCGCACAATCCTGGGGCCCGGAAATGGATGGTACCATGATCAGGTGGTGGGATGGAGAGCTGCGCCCCTACTCTCCCCAGCCGGATAACTTGAAATTATTCTATGATAACGGTTTCACTACCAGTCATAACCTTGCCTTCTCTGGTGGAAGTGACAATGGCACTCTCAGGGTTTCTTTCACCAGATCAGATCATAAAGCAATCGTTCCCAACTCAAATTTCCATCAGAATGTCATCAATCTAGGTGGTCGACTCCAAGTCTCTCAAAAGCTAAAAACAGACATCTCCATCAACTATATAGACTACCAAAGACTCAATTCACCTGGCTTGTCCAATGACGCTAACAATAATTTTGAAAGTGGAGCCGTCTATAGTTTTCCAAGAAGCTACAAAGGTCTTAATTTTGATTACAAAAACCCAGATGGATCACGCAGAAACATATCCAATTGGCCTTTTGCTTATGTGAGTCCATACTTAATATGGAATGCATACGAGCACAATACGACCCTTAAAAGGAACAAACTGCTAGGACGTATCGGCTTGACTTATGATTTCAATGATCGACTGGAGCTGACAGGAACGATCGGGCTGGATAATACTAATGATGATTTCACCACAAGAAGATCGACGATAGATAATACTGGCCTACTCGTGGACGACGGCACTGGAGGATTCTATAATATTCCCGTCGCTTATGAGAAGGGGTTCTATGATACACAAGTCAACATAGCGGAAATTCTTCTAAGCTACCGACCTGCGCCTTTCATACAAGATAAATTAAAAACAACCCTGCGACTCGGTGGTTCCAGATGGCACAGAACCATTACTGGAATAGATGTGGAAGGAGGCCGCCAACTCAGAGATGCGAATCTTTATACAATAGAAAATTTTCTAGTCAGTAGTCCAGTATCAGAAATTGATTTTCCAGTGGCAACTGAATCATTTGGAAACAAGAAAATAAATTCAATCTATGGCGTTGCAGATTTCAATTTTGAAAATTATATTTTTCTCCAGTTCACAGCAAGAAATGATTGGAATTCTGCATTACCTTTAGAGAGCAACTCCTACCTGTATCCTTCCGCAAATCTAAGTTTTATAGTATCAGAAAAATTTCGTGATCAGCTGCCTAGTCAGTTCAGTCATCTCAAAGCAAGAATGGCTCTGTCCAGAACTGCTGACGACAACGAACTCACGCAAGGACAACTTCTACAGTTATATGAAAGCACAACTTTCAATGGCAATGTGAGTGGATCTTTACAGGATGAAATTTCTCCTTTTGCACTACAGCCTGCCATCGCCGATTCGTGGGAAGCAGGATTAGAATTTGGTCTTTTTCAAGATAAGATCACTGCAGATCTCACCTATTATTTCATAGATTCCAAAAATCAATTACTACAATCCCCTACTGCAAGTTCGTCTGGATTTTCGGCCATCAGAATAAATACTGGCCATGTCCAAAACAAAGGATGGGAAGCCACCTTCAGATACAATCATTCCTTCAATAAAGATTTCATCTGGAGATCTTCCCTTAACTACGCTAGAAATAGGAACAAACTCATTACCCTGGGAGATGGAGGAGACATCCTGGAGCTAGCGAGTATATGGGATCAAAATGGACCCAGTATCAGTGTCAAAGCAGGCGAACCGTTAGGTACTATCGTCGGTTATGATTATGTGAGACATGCAGACTCTGGACAAAAAATAGTTTCTGAAGACGGACTATTCTATCAACAGACTGAAACTCAGGTACCGATAAAAATCTATGACGCTGATGGCAACTTTCAGCGTATCGCTAATAGCACACCAAAGTTCACCGGAGGATGGAATAACGAAGTCAGTTATAATAACTTCAGCCTCAGCACTTTGATAGATGTGAAGTGGGGTGGGGACATGTGGTATGGTTCACATGCAGTGGGCCTGCAGTCCGGACAGAGTCTCGCTACTCTCAACGAACGTGATGGCGGTGGTCTACCCTATACTGATGAATCAGGCGAGACGAGAAATGTAGGAGTAATCTTACCAGGCGTTCATTCTGATGGCTCAGTCAATGAGGAAGTTGTTCATTACTATTACAAATATCTAAATGCGGGTGGCTGGGGTCGCGTCGCAACAACGCCAGCAGTAATGGAAAATAGTTGGGTGAAATTAAGAGAGATACAATTGACGTATGAGTTCCCTGCCAGTCTGTGGAAACAAAAAGAATTTTTTCAGAATCTGACTCTGTCCTTGAATGCCAGGGATTTATTCTTCTTGTACGATACGGCACCTGACAATATCAATCCAGAAGGCAACATCACCAGTGGCAATGGACAGGGACTAGAATTTGCAACGCTACCCGGAACAAGATCTTTTGGCATCACTCTTCAAGCATCTTTCTGATATGAATAATACGACGATCAAGAATTATTTAGTCTTAATACTTTGCTCCTTGACTATTACGAGTTGTGACAGAGACTTTGAAGAAATAAATGTCAATCCATCCAAGCCCACTGCCACATTCATGGCCGCATTATTCAATGGAGTCGTGGAATCCTTGCAACTTACTTGGAATGGGCAATTCTATGTCGATAATGAAATTCTCTATCCTGCCACTCAGCTCGGCGCTCTTATCGGTAATGACTGGTCTAATACGGCACTGGGCATTGATGCCATCTGGGAGAACTACTATCACTCATTGAAAAATATCAGGGAATTGGAAGATCGCTTTGACAATTATAGTGGCAGCCAGGAGGAGTTACTTAATGTACGAGCGATGACTAAGATTTTATTGGCTTATAAAACTTTTACAATTACAGACCTGTTTGGGGATATACCCTTCTTTGATGCAGGCAAAGGGAATCAAGATTTGAAATATCTCAAGCCAAAATATGATGACCAGGAAAGCATCTACAAATTTCTTTTACAAGAACTCCAGTGGGCTGTGGAAAACATCGATCTCAATGGAGTCTCATCTGAAGGTCTACCCTTATATAGTTTTGAGAGTTATGATGCGTTACTGAATAGCGACATGAGCAGATGGATCAAATTTGCCAATGCTCTTCGCCTCAGGTACGCTATGAGGATGGTGGAAGTGGATGAATTTTTTGCCGCGCCGATCATCAGTGAGATCATAGATAATAATTCCCCAGTCATAGAAGAAGGAGAAGATGTCGTGTTGCGTCCGGTAAGCTTAGGCTATACTAAAGAAAGTACACATTGGTCATTCAGAGAGCATAAGAACCTCAGAATGGGATCCACAGTGTGGTCAGCGATGCAAGGTGACTCAACTGATCGAGACCCCAGGTTACCTATCTTTTTTGATGTGAACAATGCCGGTGCCTGGGCCCCCTACCCCAATGCACTACCCACCGGCACAGCCCAGCCCGTAGAGGGTGGCATTCCATATGGTGGTCAGAGAGATGGCGGCTATGCGATCAGAGGCATAGAAAATAAATACTCTTCTTTTCAGTATTACCTCATAAGAGACGAAAACGATATTCCTGAAATTCTGATGACAGCCGCAGAGGTACGATTCCATAAAGCGGAGGCTATATTAAGAGGTATCGGGACTATTCAGAATAAAAATCTCGCAGACACTGAATATACTTTGGGAATTAGTCAGTCTTTGAAATTCTGGAACAGCGAAGTACAGAATTGCGAAATATGGGAACCAAAGGTTACTATTTCTAATACGGAAATTTTCAGTTACCCAGTCGCACCCGCAGTCTCTCTATCAAATAATAATTTTGACCTCAACCTGATCTACACTCAGAAATGGCTGCATTATTTCAGGCAACCCAGAGAGGCTTTTGCATTGGCCAGAAGGACTGGGAGGACACCGAGAGAAGGGGATGCCTTAAGATACAACAGATTGAAATATCCTGCGTCAGAAGCAAATTACAACACAGAAAACTATCAAGCGCAAGTGGCCAAAATGGGTGGTGACTTGAATGAAGTCAAAATGTGGTGGCAAGAATGAGCTCTTAAGAAAATAATTTAAAAGCACGATAGATTTAAATAACAACTATGTAATTAAAGCAAAATCCTTATTTTCATCCATCTACAAACAAAAAATAACCTTTCCATTTATGAAAAATATTTTACTTCTGAATATTTGCCTCTTTATAAGCACTATTGCCTCTACTCAGACTTTTCAGCATCTGGTCTTTGATGGAGAAGATGATCATGTAAGGTATGATAATGCCACAGCACTGCTCGGAGATGCTTTTTCAATGACGGGATGGTTCTATACCGATGCTCTGGAATATGGTCAAGGTATGATGGGCCTCAGAGATGATGCAGGCGGTGATGGGGGTTTCTATATGATACAACTTAACAATGGTCAGATAGAATGCAGAATGCAAAACTCAAATGGTACCCTCTATGAAATTCTTCTTCCTGGTGGTACTATAAAATCGCAGACTTGGCAACATTACACATTCACTTATGGCAATGGCTCCATAAGTATGTACCTGGATGGAAATTTAATTTCTCAGAAAGCTGCTTTTGGAAATCTTGCAGGAGCTATTAAGCCTTTTGTGATAGGCAGAAGTATTTGCTGTGGCATCAACTTTTATCAAGACGGAAAAGTAGATGAAGTTTCCCTCTGGAGCAAAGAACTCACAGGACAAGAAGTCATTGACATCAGAGATAACGAAATAGATCCCAATTCTGACAATCTAGAATTATACTATAAATTTGATCAAGGTATCCCCGGAGACAACAACACCAGCGTCGCTAAACTAAAGAGTGAAACCGGTAATGGAGAAAGAGATGCAGATCTTGTGGGTTTTGCACTGCAAGGCTCAGACTCCAATTTTGGGGGCGAAATAGATGTCTCTTCTCAGATTATCAATTTCCCTCTCATAGAAAATAAACTGACCTCAGATAATCCCTTCCAAGTAAATGCAACCTCCTCCGCGGGTCTACCAGTCACCCTCACCATCATATCTGGTCCAGCTGATATTATCTCAGGTGGCCTGATAGCGCTTACAGGTGAGCCTGGGACAGTTGCCATAGCTGCCAACCAACCAGGAGATGGCACCTTTGACCCGGCGACCGAGATTATTGTGCAATTTGAAGTGATAGACCCTGAAGAAAATCTCGTTAGAATAGATGCACACAGCCCCTGGGAAGGTGCAATTGTTGCCGACCCTGATTTGAATCCGATCAGGCTGGCCTTATTTGCAGACATAGAATATCCTGAACTTTTTGAAGTAGCGTTAATTCAAATTTCCGTCGATGGAGCTCAAGTCACCGTTCAGAATGAAGGACAAGGTTATTATACAGGTTGGTGGACACCACCCACTTTTGGAAATTATGAAATGACTGTAACTGGAACTAACAACTATGGCGCTACGATCTCTGAGAGAATAGCGTTCACCATTTCTGATCTGGCTGAAGCTAGCAGTTGGACAGTTGCAGATCAATGGTTGGACTTAGGTACACAAGTGGGTATTTCCAATTTTGACTTACCCTGTTATACAGGTGCCTATGAAAAAATCACCGCACGACTGGACGTATCCTGCCCTCCTGGCGGCTGCGGAGAATGGGATAGAATTGTCAATGTGGAAGCTCAAGATGAAACTGGCAGATGGATAGAAATCATAAGATACATCACACCTTATGGTACACCCTGTGACCATACGTTAGATGTAACTGACTTTGCCTCCATACTACATGGCCAGACTGCCTTCAGAATTACTAATGGTACTTTCGATAATGGATATGTGTTCAAGTTGGACTTGGAATATACACCAGGAAAGCCTGTGTCCACCTACTCCAAAGTTGTGGAGCTATGGGATGGGGTCTACCCTTTTGGGGATATGGCGGATCTACAACCTACGGAAACTTTATTTGCTGACCTACCTGAGAATTTAACTGCTGCGAGACTCAAGCTGGTATCCACTGGTCATGGCTGGGGTGATAACAACACCTCTAATGCAGCAGAATTTTTTCGTGCGACACATACTGTTGCAGTAGACGACGCCAGAGTATTTGATCAAGATAACTGGGAACAATGCAACCCTAATCCAGATGGCTGCTCCCCGCAATTAGGGACTTGGCAGTTTAATCGTGCTGGCTGGTGTCCTGGCGCGATTGCAAGATGGTTTGACTTTGATATGACGACTTATAAAGACCAGGAACAAGTGAAACTCAACTATATTTTCAACGAGAACTACAT
>Ga0209185_1001285_pt1 | contig 22547 bp, 7 predicted proteins | sample SidtaG_2_FD_187425 | JGI IMG/M metagenome (GOLD analysis project Ga0209185, IMG submission 187425) | Marine algal microbial communities from Sidmouth, United Kingdom - Sidmouth_Asex2 metaG (SPAdes) (version 2) | ecosystem: Host-associated > Algae > Red algae > Unclassified | place: Sidmouth... | reverse complement strand
ATCCCCCTCCTTATCAGTCGGGGGTCGGGCTATCCGGCACTCTCTCCACTCCGCTATCGCTACGTTACGTTCAAACAACACCTACTATCCCTTACGCAAGGGACGAACAATCGCGAGGCAGAAAAACGAACAATCACGGGATTTGTCAAAGAACCAAAATTATTAAAACCCTGTTCCTGATACCATTTATCCAAAAAAAAAACCGAAAGTCGCTAATGCGACTTCCGGTTTTCACTTTCGTTATTAGACTTTATTCCAAAATAATTTGTAAGCAGCTAAATTGTCTTTTTCCACTACTCTTCATCTATTTCTCGTCCCGTACCGTAGGGTATGCGACTCGAAATGAGCTTCGATTAGCGAAAAAATCCTAAGTGAAAAAAAATAGACACTACATCTTGACTTGTTCTTTTTCCTTTATACTTCACCAAATTCTTCTTATCCCGAAAGCATTCGGGACACGTCAAATTTGGCTCGTGTAAAGAAAAAATAACGGCGTAAAGATGCAGCGTTTATTATCTTTTCATCTCTATGGTGCAAGCTTGGTAAATGGCTTGACCTTCATAATGCCTTGAGCATTTGTAGTTCTAACGAAGTACATGCCGCCCGGCAAGTCGTACACGTTCATGTCAATGATATTTATGCCTATAAGGACGTTTTCTTTACGTATGCGTAGTGCCTGTCCTTGTGTGCTAAATATTTCAACTTGTATTTGTTCGTCCTCATCTGCGGTGTATTCGAGCGTGAGGCGTCCCATTGTGGGCACAGGGTAGAGTTTGATGTCATGCCCTTCTGCCTGTTCATCTACGAGGCGACTCGTTACGCTTGATGTGCCGCTTTGATTGATCATCATTCCGTCACAGTCCAAAGTACCACCAATATCGTAATTGAAGCGTCCGAATCTGACGCTGTATTCTACCGCACCTGCGTTTTGGTCATCTATATCGCGGAATTCTACTACCCAATTGGCGAGGCTGCCGGTAGTAGAAGCACTTGGTATTGAGATGGTTGTGTTGTACAATTGTCCCGGAAATGGATTTGCACCCGAACCGTTACAGGTTGTAAATGGTGTGCCTAAGTACACCACGTTGCCTGCAGGGTCAGTGACTTGTATTTCGATGTCGCTTTCACAAGAAGCATTCTCTACACGGAAGAAGAGTAGCAAATTGATATTCGATAAGGTAGCATTCGCGGGAGTAGCTGGGTCGGTAAAGAGATAAGTACCATTGTCGGCAAAACTCTCTGTATCCGCACCACCTATCAATAGGTCGCTATCGCTTATCAGTTCTACGGCATCCGAAGCAATGAAGCCCGGATTGACGGTGATAGTTTGCTCGCAAGTGGCTGTATTGCCTTGTGCGTCTGTCACTGTCCATACAATCGTGGTCATACCTGCCGGATAGTTGGCAGAAGCATTGGCAGTACCTGTATAATCATTGACGATGGTTGCTGATGTACAATCGGTAAAGTCTGCACCAAATTGAGGAACAGCAATCATAACCGCTGCTTCACATTCGCCATCGGCTGCATCGGCAGTAATAGCTGCCGGGCAGTTGATAATTACAGGATCAGCACATCCGCCCATACCTGAAGTCGTCACTGTTGCATCATAAATCAATCGTCCAAATCGGACGCTATACTCACTGGTGCCTACATTTTGATCATCAGTGTCTCTAAATTGTACCGTCCAGTCATTTAGCATACCTGTGGTCATTGTAGTACCGCCCGGTAAGGAAATGGTGTTTTGATACAGTTGTCCCGGAAATGGATTTGCACCCGAACCGTTACAGGTATTAAACATTGGTCCTGTAAATACAATATTTCCCGCAGGGTCAATGACCCTGATTTCAATATCACTTTCGCAAGAAGCATTTTCTACGCGGAAGAATAATTGAAGCGTAATATTGGATAGTACTGCGTTGGTAGGTGTACCCGGATCGTTGAACGTGTAAGTCGTATTGGTATTGAAACTTTCCATGTCATTGAATCCGATGAAGGCATCTGCATCGTCTATCAAGGTGATGGTTTCTGTAGTTGTTTCACCGTTTGCTCCTGTACATTCTTCGACACAGACATCGAAGATGCACGTTGCGTTAGTACCTGTAATTGTATAAGTTACAGTTGTACAACCTACGGAAAATTCTTCGCCCGGGTTGTGCGTACTCGTAACTGTACCGCCTGTGACTGTCGGAGGCGTCCACGTGGCAACTGCACCGCAGTTGCCCGGTGTAGTCGTCAATGTGACGTTGCCCGGGCAAGATGTAAATTCGCCTGTATCATCATCACAACCGTTTTCAAGTACGGTGATATTTTGCATACAAGTCACTTCATTGCCATCGGTATCTGTCACTGTCCACGTTACTACGGTCGTACCTGCCGGGTAAACGCCCGATGCGTTGAATGTACCTGTGTAATCGTTGGCAATATTTGCGCCGATACAGTCTAAATAATCGACACCAAATACAGGAATCGATATATTTATATTGGCTTCGCAATTTGAATTCGCATTGACGGTTACATCGGCAGGACAGTTGACGATTGCAGGTAATCCGCAACCTTCGCCGCTCGATGTAGTCACCGTAGCATCGTAAATCAAGCGTCCAAATCTGACGGAGTATTCGACTGCACCTGCATTTTGGTCATTGGTATCTCTAAACTCTAAGACCCAATTTGCTGTACTGCCTGTGGTATTTCCTCCCGTAATTGGAATGGTAACATTATACAACTGTCCCGGAAACGGATTTGCACCTGAACCATTACAAGCCGTAAATAAAGTGCCTGTATAAACGACATTCCCCGTGGGGTCAGTCAGTCTAATTTCAATATCACTCTCACACGACGCATTTTCCACGCGGAAGAATAATTGTAAGGTTGCATTGGAAATAACCGCATTTGCTGCCGTAGCCGGATCGGTAAAGGTATATGTTCCATTGCTTGCGAAGCTCTGCGCATCTGCCGCACCTATAAATAAGTCGCTATCAGAAATCAAAGTAATCGTTTCGGTTGTGCTTGTACCCGGGGTACCTCCGCCGCTACATTCATCTACACACACTTCAAAGCTACATTCTGCCGTATTGCCTGCATCATCCGCAGCTGTATAAGTTACGGTCGTACAGCCGATAGGGAAGGTATCGCCTGAGTTGTGGCTTCTGCTCGTCATGCTTGCAGCACAATTGTCTGACACAGTTGGGGCTGCCCAAGTTGCTGTGGCGTCGCATTGTCCCGGAGCAGTATTGACGGTGATATTAGCCGGACAAGCGAGTGTTGGTGCTACCTCATCGGTGAGGGTGACGCTTTGTTCGCAAGTCGCTACATTGCCATCGGTATCGGTTACTGTCCAAGTTACTACGGTCGTACCGAGTGGGTATGTACCCGAGGCATCGGCTGTACCCGTGTAGCTGTTGGTTATTGTCGCTCCTGCACAATCAAGGAAATCTATGCCAAATACAGGGATAGGAATATTGACTGTTGCAGCACAATTTGCGGTAGCTGATGTCGTAATATCGGCAGGGCAATTAGCAATCAATGGAAGACCACATCCTTCACCGCTGCCACCTGCTTGGGTAGTCACCGTAGCATCATAAATCAAGCGTCCAAATCTGACAGAATACTCATTACCACCTGTATTTTGGTCGTCAGTATCTCTAAATTCTACGACCCAATTGGCAAGTGTACCTGTGGTCATCGCTACACCATCGGCTATTGGGATAGTGACGTTGTATAATTGTCCCGGAAACGGGTTTGCGCCCGAACCATTACAAGTTGCAAATGGAGAATCCGTAAATACAATATTACCCGCAGGGTCAGTCAGTCTAACTTCAATATCACTTTCACAAGAAGCAAATTCTACACGGAAGAATAATTGTAAAGTTGCATTGGAAATCACGGCATTTGCAGGCGTACCCGGATCGTTGAATGTATATGTTGTATTACTGGAGAAACTCTCCATATCATTGAATCCGACAAATAAATCACCATCATCAATCAAAGTAATATCCTCAGTAGTGGTCGTTGTTGTCGTTGGCGCACCGCCACCGCTGCATTCATCAACACATACTTCAAAACTACAATTTGCCATATTGCCCAAATCGTCGGTAGCTGCGTAAGTTACAGTCGTACAGCCGAGTGGGAATTCCATACCCGGTGCGTGCGAATTGCTTGTAATAGAAGCTGCCGCACAAGGACTGACTATCGTTGGTACACTCCATGTTACTGTCGCAGCGCATTGACCGGGCTGTGTGACTGCGGTAATATCCGAAGGACATACCATCGACAATTCAGCTAAGTCTTGAACCGTTACATCGAAACTGCAAATAGCAGTATTGCCGCTATTGTCTGTTACCGTGTATGTTACAGTTGTAATACCCGTTGGGAAAATATCGCCAGAATTGTGTGTGCTTATGACACTTGCCACGCCGCAATTGTCATTCGTATTTGGCTCTGCCCAATTTACCGAACCATCACAATTTCCTGATGAAGTTGTTACAGTAATATTTGGCGGACAAGTAATCGAAGGATTCACGTCATCTACTATCGTGATGCTTTGTTGGCAAGAAACCGTGTTTCCGCCTGCATCTGTTACCGTCCAAGTCACTTGCGTAGTACCGACAGGGTAGAAGCCTGAACCACTTGCTGTGCCTGTGTAGCTATTCGTAATCGTTGCATTGGTACAATCTGTAAAGTCCACACCAAACACAGGCGCAGGAATCGTGAGATTAGCACCACACGAATTGGTGGCAGAAGTCGAAACATCTGAAGGACAATTCACAATCACCGGGTCAGCACAGCCGCCGGGGATAGGTACAGAAATGGTATAATCGTAATTAATTCGTCCAAATCTAACGGAGTATTCTACTGCTCCGGTATTTTGGTCATTCGTATCTCTAAACTGCAAAATCCAATTTGTGATACCACCCGTAGTCGTCGCACTTGGTATTGATATGGTCGTACTGTACAAGTCTCCCGCAGGATGTGTACCCGAACCATTGCAAGTGGTAAATGGTGCGCCTGTGAAAACAATCGCTCCACTTGGGTCGGTCAATTGAACTTCAATATCACTTTCGCAAGAGGCACCCTCTACACGGAAAAACAAGTCGAGATTGATATTGGATAATGTTGCACCTGCAGGCGTAGCCGGGTCGGTGAATGTATAAACGCCATTCGCTGCAAAGCTCTGCTGATCGGTAGCACCTATAAAAACATCTTGGTCAGCGATAAGAGGTGCAACACTCTGTGTAATATCATTGAATCCGGCAGCACATTCTTCTATACAAACATCAAAGCTACACGTAGCCGCACTACCACCGCCTAATACGGTGTAAGTCACTTTGGTACAACCAACAGGAAACGCTTCACCTGAATTGTTGGTACTGATAATACTATTTACTTCAGTGCAATTGTCGGAGGCATCCGGCTCATTCCAAGTCACGATAGCCGAACAGCTGCCCGGTATAGTGGTCACAGTAATATCTTCAGGACAATCAACTATTAAAACTGTATTGTCAATAACAGTAATGTTTTGCTCGCATGTTGTTACATTTCCATCATCGTCTGTTACTGTCCATATGACATCTGTCACACCTACGGGATAGAAAGCGGAAGCGTCATTTGTGCCATTCATGCTATTAATGATGGTCGCGCTTGTACAGTCGTCGTAATCTACTCCAAATTGAGGAACAGGAACAACAACGTTTGCACCACAAACATTATCTTGTGAAGAAGCACTTACGGTAATATCCGCAGGACAAACCAAAGTAGGTCCGGCAATATCCTCTACGCATACATCAAAACTACAACCAACGGTATTGTCATCAATATCGCTGACTGTATAAGTAACGGTCGTACAACCAATCGGGAAAATATCGCCCGGATTGTGTGTACTTGTTTTCGTCAATGCACCGACACAGTTGCCCGTAGCTACAGGTACTGTCCAACTTACCGGAGTTTGGCAATTTGCTGTCGAAACATTAATATCGCCCGGACATTCAATATCCAATATTGACCCATCTTCTACGGTGATGGTGAAAATGCACAATTCTGAATTGCCATTCGCATCATCAATCGTATAAATGACTGTAGTTGAACCAATTCCAAATTCCTGACCCGGTGAGTGTGACGATCCTGAAATCACTGCGCCCGGACAGTTATCGGAAGGCGTTGGTATAATCCAATTTACAAATGCTGTACATTCTCCCGGATCGGTCACGATTAGAATATTCGTTGGACAATCAAATGTCGGTGCTTCGTTATCTTCTACACACACTTCAAATTCGCATGTTTCGATGATTTGAAGCTGATTATCTATCGTTTGTGTTACGAAATATTCAACGGTAGTACAACCCAATGGGAATACATCGCCCGGCTCGTGGCTGCTCGACAAATTCGTTTCGTCACAATTATCAACATATAAAGGCGCGTCCCAGAATACAGTAGCTGTACATTGACCGCCATCGGTATTTGCGGCTACATCGGCAGGACATTGTAAGAGGACAGGGTTGTTGTCTTGAACTGTAATGAAGAAGCTGCATTGCGCGACTGCGCCAGTAGCATCTTCCATCGTATAAACTACTTTTGTCGTACCTACGGGGAAGAAATCGCCCGGATTGTGTGAACTGGTAATAATCATAGCTCCCGGACAGTTGTCCTGCGGAACAGGTGTTGTCCATGTTACGACTGCACCACATTCACCCACATCATTTGTCATGATAATATCTGTGGGACAAGCTATTGTAGGTGTTTCGTTATCAATAATTGTCACTGTAAAGCTACAAGTAATGATATTGCCCGAAGCATCCTGAATCGTATAAGTTACCATCGTAGTACCCAATTGGAACGAATCGCCCGAATCGTGTGTACTACCGATAATGACTACGCCCGGACAGTTGTCCATTGGCTCAGGTACAGGTGGTGTCCATTCTACGATGGCGCTACACATGCCTGATGTCGTAAACATTTCGATGTCAGCCGGACATTCCACTACTGAAGGTGGTTCATTGTCTATCACAGTTACGTTGAAGCTACACAATGCTGTATTTCCTGCACCATCTACTGCACTATAAATCACGCTGGTCGTACCAAGTGGGAAGGTATCGCCCGGATTGAAATTACTTGTTACAGTAATACCTATTCCGAGACAATCGCCCATCACAGGTTCAGGTGCTGTCCACGTGACAACTGCTCCACAAGTACCCGATGCGGTAGATACTGTAATATCTGCCGGACAAGTCAATGGTGGTGCTTCGTCATCATTCACAGTAACGATAAAGCTACATTGCGTGATTCTGCCATTGGCATCAGTCGCTGTATAGGTGACAGTCGTTGTACCTACGGAAAATATATCACCCGAATTGTGCGAACTTGTTAGAGTCACACCGCCCGGACAGTTATCTGATACGACAGGTGTTGCCCATGTAATTGTTGCTTCACAAGTACCTTCATCTGCTGATACTGTGATATTCGCCGGACAAGTCAGGGTTGGTGCTTCGTCATCTACTACGGTCACGTCAAATGAGCAAGTAGCTTCATTTCCTGCATCGTCTGTTGCGGTGTAAGTTACCGTAGTCGTACCAATCGGGAAGCTCGTACCCGGTTTATGTGTTACGGCTGTGGTGATGTCTGTATCACAGTTATCCGTAGGAACTGGCTGTATCCAAGTCAATACGGCTTCGCATTGACCGGGAGAAGTGGTGATGAGAATATCGCCCGGACAGAATATTTCCGGTGCTTCATCGTCTGTTACGGTAATATCGAAAGCGCAAGTGGCTTCATTTCCATAAAAATCAGTAACCGTATATGTTACGGTCGTTGTCCCAACCGGAAAAGCATTGCCTGAACTGTGTGTGGATGTCACGGTAGCACCGGGACAGTTGTCATCAAATACAGGTGTTGCCCAAGTGACGACTGCACTACACAGACCATCTTCGGCACTGATGCCTGTAATGTCGGCAGGGCAAGTAATGGTTGGTAGTTCTTCATCTGAAACGATGACGACAAATTTGCAGACTGCTGTATTGCCTGATGGGTCTGTTGCTGTATAGGTAACAGCCGTTGCGCCCACAGGGAATATTGTACCCGGAGGGAAACTCGTTGTTACGCTTACGCCGCAGTTGTCGGTTGCTACAGGAGGTGTCCATGTAGCCGTAGCTCCACAAATACCGGGTTCGGTAGCAAGTTCTACGTTATTTCCAATGCCATTTACACAATTAAATACAGGTGCTTCATCGTCCGTCACGGTGATATTAAAATCACACGTAGCGACATTTCCCGCAGCATCAGTTACCGTATATGTTACAATCGTTGTGCCCACCGGGAATACGTCGCCTGGTGCGTGGCTGCCTGCGATAGTTGCATCGGGGCAGTTGTCGGCAGGTGTTGGTTCTACCCAAGTTACTGCGGCATCACATTGACCCATAGGCGCACTGACCATCATATTTGCAGGGCAGCTTACTGTTGGTAATTCATTATCTTGTACAATGACTTCTACGGCACAAGTTGCTGTATTTCCGGCATCGTCGGTAGCGGTATATGTTACCGTTGTAGTTCCGACAGGGAATACATTTGCCGAAGGAATATCATTCGTTACGTTTACATTAATACAATTGTCGGTAGCGGTAGCCGGTGGGTCAATGACGACTACTGCCGTACATTGTCCTGCATCGGCAGAAACGGTAATTGGAGAAGCCGGGCAGTCAATGACCGGAGCTTCGCAATCTTCCACTATTACGACAAATTTGCAGGTCGTTACATTACCTGAACCATCAATTAAAGTGTAACTGACGGCTGTATTTCCAATTGGGAAAGTATCACCGGGATTGTGCGTGGCGATGACTTGCAAGTCGGGGCAATCGTCCATTGGCATTGGGTCGGGCCACGTTACGACGGCTTCGCATACGCCCACATCGGCACATACAGTTATTTCCGTAGGACAAACAATCGTTGGTGGATTGCTTTCTTGTAAATAAGTGAAATTCTGTTCGCAAGTAGTTGCATTGCCGCAGGCATCTGTTACTGTATAGGTTCTGATAACGGTCAAATCTGTACCTCGACAGAAATCAACGGGGAGTGGTCCGTCGCTGAAAGTAACCACCAAATCACCGACACAATTATCAGTGGCAGCTACTGCCGTAATGTCAGCCACAGGAAGCGGATCGCCGGGTATCAAGCCCGTCACATCTGCCGGACAAGTGGTAATGACAGGTGCTTCGATGTCTGCATCAAAGATAAATTGTTGCGTGCAAGTACTTTCGTTTCCGCATTTATCCATAGCCGTATAAGTACGGGTGACTATGAATGCAGGTTCGCCGTCAGCATTCACACCATTCGCATCTGCAGCACAGAAGCTAAATGTAGCCGGGTCTAAATCGTCCGAACCTTCTATCATGATACTTTCCGGTGGCAAGCAATTGTCGGTAGCTACTACCAAACGGATATCAATTTCAGGAATGGTAGCACCACATTGTAAATCAACTACATCTAAAGGACAAACCGTAATCTCTGGAGGTGTTATATCCGGCTCATACATAAATATTTGTTCGCAAGTCGATTTGTTACCACAATTATCAATCGCGGTGAATGTTCTTGTTACAATAATGGGTGTACCAGTACAAGAAATAGTCGTAGCCGGGTTGATGTCATCTTGTGCAATGATGGTAATATCATCATCTGCCGTACAGTTATCAGTAGCTGTGATGATGCTAATATCAACTGGAGGCAGTGGGTCGCCACATTGTAAGATAACAGGCTCTGCATCAGGGCAAGCTGTGATAGTTGGTGGTGTGAGGTCGGCATCAAAGATGAAATCTTGACGACGCACGGTCACATTATCACATTCGTCTGTTATCGTATATGTTCTGGTAACAGTTAGAGGTGTACCTTCACAGAAAGTAAATGTCGATAAATCGGGTTGGTCTTGTACATCAACTGTTATATTTTCGTTGAGTGAACATTCATCGGCAATCATCAACAAGGCGATACTTTCAGCTTCGGTAGGTAGCATGTCTGCACAGGTCAAGCCTGTTACATCTTCGGGTTCTTTGGCTACCGGAGGTGTGGTATCATAGACAAAGATATTTGCTATACATTCGGTTGGATTACCACAAGCATCTTCGAGTGTAAAAGTAACGGGTAATCCTGCGGCTGCTGCACCGGGACAAGTTACCGCAGGTTCGGAAACGCCGTCATAATCATTTGAAATAACAGTAACTCCGCCATCACAGGCATCGGTAGCTTGTGCTAAAAGAATGGCTTCTTGAGCTGCAATCCAAGCCGCAATTTCGGTAGCATATCCTGATTGACCGCACTCCAATTCGAGGTCGGTAGCGAGTGTGCAATCTACGATAGGAGCTACTGTATCCAATAAAAAGATATTGACCGTACAAGTGGTCGAGTTATCACATTCATCTGTAATGGTAAATGTAACGGGCAAGCCAATCGCCGCGCCTGCATCGCAAGCTAAGGTCGGGTAAGTTTCTACTACATAATCATTTGTAATTGTAGGTGTGGTACATGAGGCAGTCACGACCATAGCCGCTTGCTGTGCGGTCAGCCAATCTGCTATCATCATATCGTAATCGGCTGCCATATCGCATTCGAGCGTCAAATCCATTAAGGCAGTACAATCTACGACTAATCCTGTATTTACGATAGTAAATATTTGGTCGCAAGTTTCGGTACGTCCGCAAGCATCTTCTACGGTATAGGTGATGGTGTATTGGTCGCCGTCGGTTTCTCCACAAGCACTGTTTGATGGACTCGGTACAGGCGCACTTGCTACGGGTGTAATACCCGCGACATCGCAAGTGGTTGTGAATGTGACCGCAGCTACATCAGCCATAATATCAGCCGAACAGGTTACGTCTGTATCTGCCGGGCAGAAAGTAATAACGGGATTGTTGTCTGCATCAATGGTGAATACTTGGTCGCAAGTCGTGGTATTTCCACAGTCGTCCGTCACGCTATATGTGTAGGTGTAAGTCGCGCCCGGGCAATCCGGTGTACCGTCAATGACTGGAGTAGAGACCATTACTGCCTGTGTATTAATCCCACAAGTGGTAGTTACGGTGGCATCTAAAGCATCTACTGTGATGTCAGCCGAGCAAGCAATTAATCCACCCGCAGGGCAAGCGATAGTTGTTTCTCCCGGAAGGAAGGTGAAGGTTTGTTCGCAAGTAGTAGCTACATTACCACAAGGGTCTTCTGCCGTATAAGTACGTGTGATAACGCCACCTGCACAGAAATTAATATCTGCGACAGTTATATCATCTGTAAAAGTAATCGTAATATCTGTATCTGCTACGCAATTGTCGGTAGCCATAGCTTCCAGCAGTGCAGGGAGTGTATCATTGCAGGTCAAATCTGCTACATCATCAGGACAAACGAGTACAGGTGGTGTGCTATCTGTCACCGTAATGGTTTGTACTTGGTTGTCGGCAGCATTGTCACATTCATCCACCAAACTCCATGTACGTGTGATAATACTGGAACCGATACATGTGTCATTTGGTGAGATAACATCTACAAAAGTAGCTTCTAAATCTATACTACAATTGTCCATTTCATCAGTGACATCGCCTGTGAGGGTGAGGTCTGATGGGTCATTTGTACAGTCAATTACTACATCGGCAGGTACGGTGAATGTAGGTGCTACATCGTCGATTATCGAAATCATTTGCTGGCAAGTACCCGGATTACCACACCTATCGGTAATGGTAAATGTACGAGTAACGACCACCAATGGATTTGGACAGCCCGTAGCTGCACCAATGACATCTACATAAGTCAAACTAATGACGTCGCAAGCCTCTGTTATGGTAAAATTAGCGGTATCCGCCGTAATATCAACCGGAGTAGTAGAAAGGTCGTAGGTAGCCGTAGCCACCGTAACAACTGATTCGTCGCAGCCTGATACTTCGATAGCCATCGGGCATTCTATCTCAGGGTCAGTGGTATCATCTACTTCAATGATTTGTTCGCAAGTGCCTGTGTTTCCGCAACCGTCTGTCACTGTAAATGTACGGGTGACAACGATAGTCGAGTCGCAAGAATCATCCGTAATTGCATCAATATAAGTCAAGGAAGCAATCACGCAATCTTCTACGATAGTAAAATTGGCGACATCTGCCGTAATATCTACTTCGACAGCCGAAAAGTCATAGCCTGAATTAGCAGCCGTAATCGCTGTTTCGTCACAGCCTTCGATGAGGGCAGGTGCTGCCGGACAGGTAATCTCAGGGTCAGTAACATCTACGGTGGTACGGGTCAATGTTTGGGTAACATCAACGCTGTTTCCACATTCATCTGCTAAGTTGTAGGTTCTTGTAATGGATTCTGTACAACCGTTTATTACAGGTGCAGCATCCATAACGAAGGTCGCCGTAAGTGTTGTGCTGCAATTGTCTGTACCCGTTACGAGTGTTGAGTCAGGGTCGGGATATAAGCCGTTGCAATCTGTTACGATAATATCAGCGAGGGTATTCATCGTTGGTGTTGGTGCTTCTGTATCTGCTACAAAAGTAAACATTTGTACGCAAGTGCCTTCGTTTCCGCAAGCATCTTCTACGGTGTATGTTCTTGTTACAACTAAACTATCACCTGTACAAAATGTCGTTGGTAGTGGGTCGTCAACTACACTTGTCACTGCAAACATAGTCGCCGCATCGCAGTTATCTATTCCTGCTAACATTGTTTCTGCCGGAGGCAGTACATCACCACAAACTAAAGTTGCATCATCCACAGGACAAGTAACTACTGGAGCTTCTGTATCTGCTACGAAGGTAAATGTTTGTACGCAAGTTTCGGCTATATTACCACAAGGGTCTTCTGCCGTATAAGTACGTGTGATAACGCCACCTGCACAGAAATTAATATCTGCGACAGTTATATCATCTGTAAAAGTAATCGTAATATCTGTATCTGCTACGCAATTGTCGGTAGCCATAGCTTCCAGCAGTGCAGGGAGTGTATCATTGCAGGTCAAATCTGCTACATCATCAGGACAAACGAGTACAGGTGGTGTGCTATCTGTCACCGTAATGGTTTGTACTTGGTTGTCGGCAGCATTGTCACATTCATCCACCAAACTCCATGTACGTGTGATAATACTGGAACCGATACATGTGTCATTTGGTGAGATAACATCTACAAAAGTAGCTTCTAAATCTATACTACAATTGTCCATTTCATCAGTGACATCGCCTGTGAGGGTGAGGTCTGATGGGTCATTTGTACAGTCAATTACTACATCGGCAGGTACGGTGAATGTAGGTGCTACATCGTCGATTATCGAAATCATTTGCTGGCAAGTACCCGGATTACCACACCTATCGGTAATGGTAAATGTACGAGTAACGACCACCAATGGATTTGGACAGCCCGTAGCTGCACCAATGACATCTACATAAGTCAAACTAATGACGTCGCAAGCCTCTGTTATGGTAAAATTAGCGGTATCCGCCGTAATATCAACCGGAGTAGTAGAAAGGTCGTAGGTAGCCGTAGCCACCGTAACAACTGATTCGTCGCAGCCTGATACTTCGATAGCCATCGGGCATTCTATCTCAGGGTCAGTGGTATCATCTACTTCAATGATTTGTTCGCAAGTGCCTGTGTTTCCGCAACCGTCTGTCACTGTAAATGTACGGGTGACAACGATAGTCGAGTCGCAAGAATCATCCGTAATTGCATCAATATAAGTCAAGGAAGCAATCACGCAATCTTCTACGATAGTAAAATTGGCGACATCTGCCGTAATATCTACTTCGACAGCCGAAAAGTCATAGCCTGAATTAGCAGCCGTAATCGCTGTTTCGTCACAGCCTTCGATGAGGGCAGGTGCTGCCGGACAGGTAATCTCAGGGTCAGTAACATCTACGGTGGTACGGGTCAATGTTTGGGTAACATCAACGCTGTTTCCACATTCATCTGCTAAGTTGTAGGTTCTTGTAATGGATTCTGTACAACCGTTTATTACAGGTGCAGCATCCATAACGAAGGTCGCCGTAAGTGTTGTGCTGCAATTGTCTGTACCCGTTACGAGTGTTGAGTCAGGGTCGGGATATAAGCCGTTGCAATCTGTTACGATAATATCAGCGAGGGTATTCATCGTTGGTGTTGGTGCTTCTGTATCTGCTACAAAAGTAAACATTTGTACGCAAGTGCCTTCGTTTCCGCAAGCATCTTCTACGGTGTATGTTCTTGTTACAACTAAACTATCACCTGTACAAAATGTCGTTGGTAGTGGGTCGTCAACTACACTTGTCACTGCAAACATAGTCGCTACATCACAATTATCTGTTCCTTCAAGCATCTCCTCTGCGATTGGCAAAACATCGCCACAAACTAAGGTCGCATCATCAGCAGGGCAAGTAATAACGGGACCTTCTATATCTGCTGAAATGGTATAAATCAGATTACAGAAAACCGAAACTTCGCCTGTATCGGGCATACCATTCGGTGCGCCTCCTGCACCATCTCCAATATCATCAAATACCGTAAAATTGACGGATACAGATCCACCACAATTACCACCAACGGCATTATAATTAGTAACGGCAATATTTGTCGTTCCAGTAAAATTGGATGCCATAAAATTGAAATTGGCTTCCAAATCTGCTTGAGTGACAGGTGCCATTGGCACTGTATTGCAATTAAAATTACCCAAGTTGATATTACCGGGACAGGTGATTGATTGTGCATTGACCGGATTGGTCAATAATGATAGCAAGCCACAACAGACTGCCATCAAATAAATGGGGGGAGATTTCCATGCGAAGGTTTGTCTCCAATTCGTTAAGTTAACCTTTTTCATAATTTTGGTTTATGTTAAAAAAATAGTTTGCGCTGAATATCACGTCTTTTACACGCAAAATTTTATTTTGATTATAATGTTTTCGATATAGTAGACTTTATTTAGAAAATTTTTGTATGCAGCTAACTTTGTCTTTTTCCGATACTCTTCCCCTATTTTTCGCCCCGTACCGTAGGGTATGCGGCTCAAAATGAGGCTCGATTATCGAAAAAATACAAAAGTTCCATGCACACAAAATATTCCTAAGTAAAGTCTAGTAAGGGAAGAGGAAAAAAATAATCTACCCGTCTGAATTGTTCTTTTTCATTTGGGGTAGATTATTTTCTTCCTCTTCCCTAATCACGTATCTGAAATATGAGAATAGCAGATAAATTCTTGATTATAGCGGCAAAGAAGTGCGTACTGTAATAGTATGTCAGATTGATGTGAGCAGCCCATATTAGTTAGAAGTCAATAAATTATTCCAGATGCATTATTTCACATCTCGTTTGATAAAATATTCTATGGCTATCTAAGTATCAGGAACAAAATAAATGTAGATTCTCGACTTGTTCTTTTTCCTTTATACTTCACCAAATTTTCCTTAGATGAAGGACTATTCGCGTCAAATTTGGTTCGTCTAAAAAAAAAATAACGACGTGAAGAATGTACATTTATTTAATTCATGATGCTAATACAAATTACAAAAGCAATTAGTTATATGAATTTATTGCAGCAGTTATGTATGTGAGTTTTTAGTGACACCTATGATTAGGTGAATGATCGGATGTTTTCTAAGCTTTACTCTTAACCTTTCCTTAACAATTAGTATGCCATGTTAATTAAGCCTACAATCGCATTCTCAATTTAAAAGTTAATTATATGATTTTAACTTAGCGGTAAATTACAGTTCTTGTTTCGTCTTGGTATTTTGCTTAAATATCTTACGCAAAAGTAATAACAAATAATCATTTTTAAAAATTTATAAAAAATTTTTATACATAATATTATTTTTAATGAAATGTTAACATCTATTATTATCTGACTAAATTACCGCTAAAAGCATATTTTAATAACAAAAAAGGTGTATTACGTTTGCTAAGTGAAAGAAAAAAATAACTTCTTCATTTGGGGTAGATTATTTTCTTCCTCTTCCCTATGCTACTTCGGTACTCTTGATGAGATGCCATTATTATCAAACCAATAGGCTTTGTCTCCACCGTTGACATCGCCATTGAGGTCGAAGTCGCTGACTTTGTATTGGTCAAATTGTCCGTTACTGTCAAACCATAAGGCTTTATCGTTTCCTGTAATATCAAAACTTGGTAGATCATTTTGGTCGCCATCACCTGCAAACATCGCCCATTTACCATCGGGGAGTTGTTTTTGCCCAAAGCTGGTTGCGTCACGATAACTATTGGAGGACATAAAATCATAGGTCAGTGTTCCGCCGATAATCGGAAGCAGTGTAGGTGACATGATGCCCATGTGGTTGCGGTGTTCTATGACGACATATACGGAATCTGCGGCTGCAATAGGGATTGGGCAGCGTGTAGGAAAATCTATACTGCCATCTTGGTGGAGTATGGCTGTAGTTCTGCCTATTTCGGAGGTTTTAGCAAGACTTGTTCTGAATGAAACCATGAGCCAATCGACGACATCTGCGGTGTAATTGCTATCGGTCCAGTCATTGCCTTCTGTACCGCTGTAATTCCAGGGAACTGCGCTGTATGGCTGCCCAGCAGGTGTAGGGCTGACGATATTGCTTATGGGCGTTTGTCCGGGTAATAGTCCACGGACATTCAAGCCTGTGAGCATTTGTCCGGTTGCGTCATCATAGGGACCTTCCATTGCTGCGCTTAGTTGTAAGCTGACACAGTCTTGTTTTTTTACCAAAAATAAGCCTTCACCAAGGTTGCTAATAGCAATAACGCCGCTTTCAAAATAGGGGTAATTGCTCCAAGTTCCGCTAAAATTGGTGCTATTGCTTGCGGGATAAGTGTCGAAATAAGCAATTTCTTCCAAGTTGCCATTTGCGATGTCTTTTACGTCCAAAATACGCAAGCCTGCACGATAATTTGATTGGTAGGCATAGTCGCCTTTTATATACAAATTGTGGTCTATGGCTGCTTCGGTAGATTCAAAATAGCCCATATAAACGGGTATATCGAGGTCGCGTACATCCCACAGATGGGTGCGTGTATTGTGTCCGTTTTGTGACTCGTCGAGTTCGTCATTCATCAAAAAATATTGTTGGTCAGTTGTTAGCCAGCCTTGATGTGTGTAGCGTTTTCCGACATAATTGCTTGTTGAGATAAGCATCATATCAGTTTTATCCGTCACATCTACAATGACAACGCCGTTGTTGCCATTGGAGTTGAAACAAATTTCAGTCCCCGTATAGTCAGCATCCGGTCCGATATAATTGACGCATTGAGCATCGTGCGTATAGCCCGACGCACTATAACAGCCTACATAATTGGGCAATAATGGATCGCTAATATCTACCACTATCAGTCCGCCACCACACAGATTTGCGCCCACGAGATAAGCAAATTCAGATGCTTCATTGATGACGATATTATGCGTGCCACCTACCAATCCACCAATACCCGTATCTTCAAAATGGGCGGTTTCGGAAAATGTCACAGGTGACGTGGTCACGTCATCAAGTTGAGTGAGGTCAAAAACCTGCATCCCGTGTCCACCAGCTTCGCTGACGATAAAAGCATGGTCTTTATGTACTTTCAGGTCTCGCCAGCTTGAGTTGCCGCTATGCGTTGGCAAATTGCCAACGTAAATAGGATTGAGTGGGTCGCTAATATCGACAAATGCAGTGCCATTGGTGCGTCCCATGATGACATATTCTTTGCCAGAAACAGAGCTAGTCCAACCCCATATATCATTGCCACTACCCCCCCCCATCTCTGACATAGCTAAGTGTGAGAGGAGGTTGATGCCATTGCAAGGGTACATGCTCGCCATGCCATTGATACAGTCCGTTTGTGCATGAATGATTCCTTGTAAGGACAATAAAATAATAATACAAGTGAGCTTTTTTCTAATGTAAAATTTCTTCATTTGAATATTTTGATTGATTGGTAACTTTACGATGTGATGTGTAGGGGTGCCATTCATAGCCTTGAAAGTTGTAATTTCAAGAAATTAGATTAGTGGTTTTTTATCAAAAATTAGAATATCGGGACAGGGTATTTGGGAAGGTTTTGTTTTTGGGGTGTCACAGGAATGGAGAAACGTATAGTTATTGTAAGTGAAAGAAAATAAATAACTTGTCCTATTATACTTGTTCTTTTTCCCTCTAAAAAACACAAAAAATAGTTCCGTAGCGATGCTATGCAACGATTTTTTGAATTCTTTAGAAGGTTCTGCTGAAATAAGGATATTTTTAAATTATTTTACAATGAAAAATATTTATAAATAATTCATTTTTAATAATAAATAAATTACAAAATAATTTTAATTAATCAAAAAATGGCTATATTTCAGTGCGACCTTAGAAGAAAAAATTACGGCGCATTATGGAACAATTTATTTAATTTCTTTCACTAAAGTGGTTTTTTCAGAAAATAGAATAAAAAAACGGCACAACTTAGATTTCAAGTTGTGCCGTTTTTTATACCTAAATTTAGATATTACCTCGTCATCCCCGTTTCCTGTATCCGCAAACTCACCGAACGAATATCGGGCAAACTATCTATCCGCATATACTGTTCGACGCTAAAACGATGTTTACCGACTTGATTAAAATAAGCATTTGGCTGAATAAAAGTACGCAGTTCGCAAGTTTCGCTATTGCAATCGCCGTTCCATTTACCGCTTTTTTCTGCCAAATCAATACTCACTTGCTTACCCAAATGCTCGCCATTAGGTAGGTGCGTATGTATGTAAATGTAGTTATTTTGATAAGGATATTCGACACTATGTTCGATGTCGAGAATGAGGTGATAAGTTTTCAGCGTATCCAAAATATCAACGTCAAAATGTAGCGTATCGCTATAAGACCATTGATTATCAGCCAATTCGTAAGTTTTTTCGTAGAAATATTTTTCACCGCAGGAGGTAAAGACAAGCGCAAGTATAATCCCGATAGTTATCGTGGACAAGTACAAGTTCAAATTTCGGAATGCCACAAGTGGTACTCTTTGTATTTTTTTATAAAAATGAATAAACATGCACCGTATTTGAAATGAAGATTTGGCGGAGTAGCTAAGGGAAGAGGAAGAAAATAATCTACCCTAAATGAAGAAGTTATTTTTTTTATATGTTTGGCTAAGTGAAAGAAATTAAATAAATTGTTCCATAATGCGCCGTAATTTTTTCTTCTAAAGAATTCAAAAAATCGTTGCATAGCCATAGCTACGGAACTATTTTTTGTGTTTTTTAGAACGGAAAAGAACAAGCATAATGGGGCAAGTTATTTAATTTCTTTCACTTAACTAAATTTATCTTTCACTTTACTAAAAAACCCTTTATCTTCTTCGCTTGGTTTTGGACTAAAATTAGCCATATCGCGTAGTTTTTCCAATAATTTCTTTTCCTCGCCTGATAGCTTGGTCGGTGTCCAGACGTTGATCTGAACGATTTGGTCGCCCTTGCCATATCCATGTACATCAGGCAAACCCTTTCCTTTGAGTCGCACGATTTTACCGGATTGTGTACTTGCGGGTACTTCAAATTTTACCTTGCCCGTAATCGTTGGTACTGTTACCGTTGTACCGAGTGCCGCATCTGCAAAATTGACATGCAGTTTGTACAACAAATCAGGTCCGTTTCGCTTCAGGTTTTCGTGCGGTACTTCTTCGATATGAATGTATAAATCGCCCGCCGGACCACCTTTTTTGCCTGCATTTCCTTTACCGCGAATCGGGTAATCCTGCAAACCCTCCTCAACTCCTGCTGGTATTTGTATGCTAATCGTTTCTTCGCTATACGTGCGTCCATCGCCCTTGCAAGTCTTACAATTTGCCGTTATCATCTGTCCGCTGCCAGCGCATTTTGGACATGCCACAGTCGATTGCATTTGCCCGAAAGGGCTATTCATAATCTGCCTCACATAGCCTGCGCCGCCGCAAGTCGTACAGCCTTGCACCGAGTTGGCATCTTTTGCGCCGGAGCCTTTGCAAGTATCGCAAGTATTATGTTTTTTGACTTTTATTTTCTTCGTGACGCCTTCATAAATATCTTCGAGCGTCAATTTGACTTTGATACGCAGATTGCTACCGCGCTCTCCAGTGGGTCGTTGTCTACCGCCGCCGCGCTGTCTGCCAAATATCGAATCGAAAGGTGATCCACCGCCAGCACCGCCGTTGAATAAGTCGCCAAATTGCGAAAAAATATCTTCGACCGTAAAACCGCCGCCAAATCCGCCGCCTGCTGCACTCCCTACGCCTGAATGCCCAAATCGGTCATATCTAGCGCGTTTTTCCTCATTACTGAGCACATCGTAGGCTTCTGCTGCTGCTTTAAACTTATCTTCGGCTTCTTTATTATCTGGGTTGCGGTCGGGGTGATGCTTCATCGCAGTTTTGCGATACGCCTTTTTTATTTCGTCCGCAGTTGCGCTTTTCTGTACGCCCAATATTTCGTAAAAATCTCTTTTTGCCATGTTTGACGAGTTGTTGGGTTGCTGGGTTGACGAGTTGTTGTGTGCCGTTCATCCGACAACTCAACAACTCGTCAATTCGACAACTCCTCATTTATTTGCCTACCACGACTCTGGCGTGGCGGATGATTTTGTCATTTAAATAATAGCCCTTTTCGATGGTATCCATGATTTTACCTTTCATGTCATCATTGGGCGCAGGAATTTCTGTGAGGGCTTCGTGCAATTCGGCGTCGAAGACTTGTTCGTGTGTTTCCATTTCGCGCAAACCTTGCTGTATCAGTGTGTTTTTGAGGCGATTATAAATCAATTTGACACCTTCGCTGACGGGTTCTATATTATCGTCGGCATCTCCTGCTTTGATGGCGCGATCGAAATCGTCCAACACAGGAATCAATGAAGAAATGGTATCTTTCGCCGCATTTTGTAGCAAATCAATGCGTTCGCGGGCATTTCTTTTTTTATAATTATCAAATTCAGCCACGTGGCGAATGTATTTATCTTTCAACTCGCCGACTTCTTGCTGCAATTCCTCAATTTCCATTTCCAATGCCGCTTTGCTCCCCTTTTTTGGTTGTTTTTTCATATCATCATCATTAATAATGGGCTTTACATCCTCCGTTGTTTCTTTCGTTTGAAAGTTGGCTTCTACTCCGTTTGTGTTATTTTTTTCTGTCATTTTTTTATTATTATAATTTGAAAAATTACAAATCACAATAGAAATACTGTATAACATTCCTGTTCAATTTGGGATTGAGGGATTGGGTTAAGGAAGACGAAAAAAATAATCTACCCGTCTGAATTGTTCTTTTTCTTATATGTTTCACTAAATCTTCCTTATCCCGAATCAAGTACGGGACAGGCTGTAGCTCGGTTATGTGCGTCAAATTTAGCCAAACATATAAAAAAAATAACTTCTTCATTTCAATATGTTCGCCAAATTCAAAATTACAAATTGAACGCGAGTAATTTATTTATTTTTATTTTTTTAAATATTTGAATTTTAGGTAAATGTAAATTTATTTTTAATTAACTTGTAATCAAAAAACGCTCAACATCTAATTTGGCGAACATATTGTCATTTGGGGTAGATTATTTTCTTCCTCTTCCCTTAACATATTATCTAATATCCCAATCGCTCAATTAAAATTCACATAAAGGTAGTCAAAGTTTTTGCCAAGTCATGTTTTACGACATTTTGTCATAAAACTGGACACAAAGCATGCAATATCGACATGACGCTTTGGCGGTACAATGTAGTATGGTGCTTCCAGCCCGTGCCGCATTAGTTCAACTCAATATACGCAAGGTACGGGCTGGAATCGCCATGCTACGGTTCTACTTGATTATTATTAAAAAATATCGTAACTCGCAGCCATGATTCAAATGCTGATAGATTATCCTTTGTTATTATTGTTTACGGTCGCTTCTTTGGGCTACCTGCTTGGAAGTGTCAAAGTACGTGGAAGTTCGCTTGGGGTGGCAGCGGTATTGTTTATGGGCTTGGCTTTCGGGGCGATGGATGCGCGGCTGCAAATTCCGCAAATTATTTTCTTGTTGGGCTTGTCGATTTACGTGTATTCGATTGGTTTGAGTTCTGGTCCGTCCTTTTTCGCTTCTTACAAAAAAAACGGTGTGCGCGATTTCATTTTTACGACTTCAATGCTGACATTTTCGGGTTTGGTGGCAGTGGGTTTGTGGTTGTTATTTGGTTTTTCTGCTGCGACAATTACCGGAGTTTATGCAGGTAGTACCACGAATACCCCCGCATTGGCAGGTGTCTTGGATTATATCAATAATGCTTTCCCGAATAACAGTGAAAACATTATGAATCAAGCGGTTATTGGTTATTCGTTTTCTTATCCGATGGGTGTGTTGGGCGGTATGATTGGTATAGTTTTGATGGAGAAATTTTTGAAAATTGATTACGCAGCAGAAAATAAAATCCTTAAAAAAGATTACCCTTTGGGTGGTAGTTTGAGCAGTACAACGGTAGAGGTGACAAATGAAGCGATTTGTAATGCCAACTAAGAGTTAAAAGTCTCTGATTATCAGTGAATTACGTTTTTAGCAAAAGTGCTAAAAACGCATTACAAATATGTTTATTTAATTGATTGTCATTTATTTACATATAGAATGATGAAA
>Ga0209185_1001282_pt1 | contig 22665 bp, 10 predicted proteins | sample SidtaG_2_FD_187425 | JGI IMG/M metagenome (GOLD analysis project Ga0209185, IMG submission 187425) | Marine algal microbial communities from Sidmouth, United Kingdom - Sidmouth_Asex2 metaG (SPAdes) (version 2) | ecosystem: Host-associated > Algae > Red algae > Unclassified | place: Sidmouth... | reverse complement strand
TGCGGCATCGGCGATATCCGCCTCCTCGGCCGGATCGGCTCCAAGGCCTTCGCGCTGTACATGCTGACTACCGCGATCGCCATCGCGAGCGCCCTGGCCATCGCCGGTGTCCTCGGCATCGGCAAGGGCATGGACGCAACCAGCGAATCGACTTTCGAAGGCGCCGATGCGCCACCGCTCGCCGACGTCCTCGTCAATATCATACCGAGCAACCCGGTATCGGCGATGGCTCAGGGCGAGATGCTCTCTATCATCTTCTTCTCGATTCTGGTCGGCATCAGCCTGCTGATGGTCGGCAAGCGCGCGTCGTCCCTGATCGGTGCTATCGAGGTTGCCAACGAAGTGATGATGAAGATGGTCGGTATCATCATGGCTCTCGCCCCCTATGCGGTCTTCTGTCTGCTCGCGAAAGCCATGGCACAGCTGGGGCTGGATCTGTTCGTCCAGCTGATAACCTACGTGCTCGTGCTGATAGCGGTGCTGCTGTTGCACCTTTTCGTCACACTACAGGGCACCTTGATGTTGTTCTCGGGACTCAGCCCGCTGACCTTCCTCAGGAAGATGCGCAACGTGCAGGTCTTTGCGTTCAGTACTTCCAGCTCCAATGCGACCATCCCCGTCACCTTGCGAACCGTGACGCAGCGTCTCGGCGTGGACAAGTCCGTGGCATCGTTCACGGTGCCCTTCGGTGCGACGATCAACATGGACGGCACGGCCATCATGCAGGGCGTGGCAACCGTGTTCATCGCCAACATGTACGGCGTCGAGCTGGGCGTCGGCGGCTATCTGACCGTCATCCTGATGTCGGTGCTGGCCTCCATCGGTACGGCAGGTGTGCCGGGTGTCGGCCTCATCATGTTGTCGATGGTGTTCACACAGGTCGGCCTGCCACTGGAAGGCATCGGCCTCATTCTCGGTGTCGATCGTCTGCTCGACATGATAAGAACTGCGGTGAACGTCTCTGGCGACGGTGTCGTCTCGACGATCGTCGCGAAAAGCGAAGGCAAGCTTGATCGTGCGGTCTTCGATGACCCCGACGCCGGTGCCATCAACGAGGACGAGATGGTCTCGCAACTGACCCATCCCGCCGCGACCTGACCTCGTGACGTCTGTGCTCTGATCGGCAAGATGCTGACCTCCCGGTGTCTCTCACATCGAATTCGTGAGAACACCGGGTGGCGCATCGCGCTCACGTAGAAGCTCATTGCCGGATTCCTTGTGTGCCGCTGTCCGGGCCTTCTCCGCGGGGGGCAGCGCCTGGTGGTTGGTGCACCATGACTCACCGGCACGCATGAGCACCTGAGGCGACGCCCGGAGGTCGCTGACCATCTTTCCCAATGCGGCATCGGGAGTGTTTGCCAGCCTTTCCAGTAGCCTGACGGACCGCCTCAGTACAGCGGGATCTGCCAGGCGATTGCGAACGCCCCAGCCGACTTCCAGGTCATCGCAGGTGACGTTGTCCAGGTCAGCCGGCTTGACGACATAGCCGATGTTCAGGTTCACCCCGTGATGTCGATACATCATGGCCATGGCGAAGGCCGTGGCCAGATCCTCGGCATCGGTGTGATAGCTGTAGAACCGAGCCGCGGCATCGCCGTTCATCAAGGCGCCCGCATAGTCTGCCTGCACACTCAGCTGGCTATCACCGGGCTGCTCGCCGCGATAGCGCACGGCGGCAAGTGTCTTGAGTTCATTCGAAGTCAGCGGCCAGTCACGGGCAAGCTGTTGGTTGAGCCACTCGAAATCGCCCTCATGGATCGCCTCATAGACCGTATCGCCCGGATCGAGTCGCGACAGCTGGTCTCGCGGCATGAAGTCATTGGCGTGAGCCAGCTCGTGATAGAGCAACTGCATGGTCGGCAAGCGAATATCCGATAGCTGACGCTCCGAGTCGTCTGCCAGATCAAAGAAGGTCCAGGCGCGTGTCTCGCCAATGGCCCACCGGGAGAAGAACATGAACTGCAAGTCGGCACCGAAGCCCGAGCGATAATCTGCTTCGGTCGACACGGTTCGCTTCTCATCCCGTGACAGCCACAAGAGTGCCGGATCAAGTTGAATGGCACCGTGCAGGGAGTTGTAATTCGAGGGCCTGACATGACTGCCGATGACAATGGCGGTCGTCGATCCGAACAGGCGCACAAGCTCGTCCGGCGCATCGACGAGAAGCTCGGCAAATCGCTGTCCCATCCAGTCATGCGTGACCAGCAAGCGATCGAATATTTCCGCGTGCGTCGGATCGCGATCACCCGTTCCGATGAACGGAAGCGTCGAGAGTGGACAAGACTCCTCGATGGAATCGACCAGTACACAGCGCTTCATGACGTCTGTCCAGGGACTGCCTGGTCGCCAGGCAGTAGCCTCGATCGTCGGGATCAGTGGCCGCGAATCCTCACGCGATCCGGCGGGGTTCTCGCTTGGCTCGAGCGTCGCCGTCTGAGCGACGGAGCCGGCGGGCGTAGCGGCGACAACCCCTCCCCCGGCACCGGAACCGCAAGCCACGCACAGTAGAATCGAAGACGACAAGGCCAGCATCTTCCCCGAACAGAGGTCGTTGTTCCTCGTATCCATACCGCTTCACGAATCCTTGTGAACACCTGTCCGTGTGCTCCTGTCGATCTCTCGGCAGGCCGCAACCGTCACCTTCGGCTCCGGAACCGCAGGCGGATACCTTGGGACTCCGGACCTTTACACGCTAGTGGATCGATGCGGTCGACGTCAAATAGCGCCGGGGACCGGTCAATGGGCTTCCTCCCAGCTGTCACCGACACCGGTATCGACCTCGAGCGGCACGCGGAGCGTCGCCGCGCCCGTCATGATGCGCTGCACTTCCGCCCCGACGGCATCGAGTTCTCCCGCGCGTACTTCGAGCACCAGCTCGTCGTGCACCTGCATGATGATGCGCGCATCGACCGCCTGCTCTTGTAGCCACCCATCGACAACAAGCATCGCGCGCTTGATGATGTCGGCCGCCGTACCCTGCAGTGGCGCATTGATAGCCGTTCGTTCCGCGTACTGGCGGATCGAGGCGTTACGCGCGTTGATGTCGGGCAAATACAGTCGCCGACCGAAGACAGTCTCGACGAAACCACACTCACGGGCGCTGACACGCGTCGCCTCCATGTAATCCGCCACGCCCGGATAGCGGGCAAAATACGTGTCGATGAAGCCCTGTGCCTCACCCCGCGGAATACCGAGCTGACGGGCGAGGCCAAAGGCCGACATGCCGTAGATCAGACCGAAGTTGGTAGTCTTTGCTACCCGCCGCTGGTCGTTGTCGACATCGGCAAGATCGACGCCGAAGACTTCCGCTGCGGTGGCCCGGTGCACATCCAGTCCCTGCTCGAACGCACTGACGAGCCCCGGGTCTCCCGACAGGTGCGCCATGATGCGGAGTTCGATCTGCGAGTAATCCGCCGCCAGCAGGCGATAGCCCTTTTCGGCCACGAAAGCCTCGCGTATGCGCCTGCCTTCCTCAGTGCGTACCGGAATGTTCTGCAGGTTCGGTTCCGTGCTCGAGAGCCTGCCGGTCGAGGCAACGGCCTGATGATAGGACGTGTGCACACGGCCGGTGTCAGGGTCGATTCGTTCCGGCAAGCTGTCGATGTAGGTCGACTTGAGCCTGGTCAGGCTCCGGTGTTGCAATATGAGCTTTGGCAGTTCGTGATCGTGAGCAAGCTGCTCGAGCACGTTTTCCGCCGTCGACGGCTGACCGGTCTTGGTCTTCGAGATGACCGGGTACATCTTCTCCTCGAAGAAGATCTCACCGATCTGCTTCGGCGATCCGAGATTGAAATCCCGACCGGCATCCGCAACGGCAGCTGCCCGCGTCTGCTCGATAGTCTCACCGAGTTTCTTGCCTTGAGCGGCCAGCATCTTCGCATCGATGCGCACACCCTGGCGCTCGACCCGCGCCAGCACGCTCGCAAGTGGCAGCTCGAGCTCTCGATAGAGGGTGACGAGTTGCTCGTGTTCCGCAAGCCGGGGCCACAGCACATGATGCAGCCGAAGGGTGATGTCGGCGTCCTCCGCCGCATAGCTTGCGGCAGTCTCGACATCGACTTTGTCGAATGTGACTTGCTTCTTGCCTCGACCGGCGATGTCTTCGTACTTCACCGTCTTCACGCCGAGATGCAGTGCGGCCAGCGCATCCATGTTGTGCCTTGATCCGACGCTGTCGGTCACATAGGACTCGAGCATGGTGTCGTGCGCGATATTGCGTAGCGTGACACCGTGATTCGCCAATACATTGATGTCGTACTTGAGATGCTGCCCGACAAGATTGCGCTGCGTACCCTCGAGCCAGGGGCGCAATCGATCGAGAACGATATCCCGGTCGAGCTGCTCGGGCACTTTCTCGTTGACGTGCGCGAGCGGTACATAGGCAGCCTTGCCGGGTGCGATCGCGAATGACACCCCGACAATCTTCGCCTGCATGTAGTCAAGACTCGTGGTTTCGGTGTCGAATGCCGCAAGTTCTGCTGCCTCGAGCTGTGCGATCCAGCGATCGAGGGCATCCATCGACAGGATGGTCTCGTAGTCGCGATCGACCGTATCGCCATTGCCAGCGTCCGCCATGCTGTCGTCATCGGGCTTGCCAGCCTTGTCGTTCGATACCTTGTCGTTTGCGGCCTTGTCGCCACGTGCCGCTTCGAGTGGCGCCAGGCCCCGGTCCAGCTCACGACGCCAACCCTGGAACCCGAGCCTGTCGTAGAGCCCGGCAAGCGATTCACGATCAGGCTCGCCAAGGCGCAGGTCGACCAGCGGCGCAGGCAACGGCACATCCGTCATGATTCTCGTCAGCGTCTGCGACAGGGGCAAGTGCTCGAGGCTGTCCCTGAGCTTCTCCCCGATCTTGCCCTTAACATCGCTGGCGTTGGCCATGATGGTCTCGAGATCGCCGTGGGTCGCGAGCCATTTCGCCGCCGTCTTCGGACCGCAGCTCGGGACACCGGGAATGTTGTCGGCGGTATCCCCGACCAACGCGAGATAGTCAACGATCTGGCCGGGTGTAACGCCGAATTTCTCCACCACGCCGTCAACATCAAGGACCGTATCGGTCATGGTGTTTACCAGGGTGACGTGCTCGTCGACAAGTTGTGCCATGTCCTTGTCACCCGTCGAGACGATGGTATCGAAGTCCGCTTTGCTGGCCTCGATGCACAAGGTCCCGATGACGTCGTCGGCCTCGACACCTTCGATGGCGAGCAACGGCATGCCGGTGGCACGTATCAGGTCATGCAGTGGCTCGATCTGCACGCGCATGTCATCCGGCATCGCGTCACGGGTTGCCTTGTAGTCGGGGTAGAGATCGTCCCGAAACGTCTTGCCCTTGGCATCGAACACCGCCACCATGATGTCGGGCTTGTAGTTCGCGATCAGCTTCCGCAGCATGTTGACAACGACGTAGATGGCCCCCGTCGGCATGCCATCAGGTGCGCTCAAGGGGCGATTCTGGCGGGCCATGACATGAAAGGCGCGATAGAGGTAGGCTGAACCGTCGACCAGCACGACCGGGGCAGCAGCAGGGCCTTTACCGGATCGGTCGGTCGCGGGCTCGCTCGCCGCTTGCTCCGCCTTGTCGGCCTTGTCGTCTGTCGGCACACCTGCCACCACGCGATCCCCCTCCTTGACGCTCACCGCCCGGCCTCGCGTAGACTCTGCACCGAAAGTGCTCGCGGCAGACGGCGTGCGCGAACCGGAAGAGATACCCTTCCGGCTGGTACCGGATGCCTGTCGTGGGCAAACACGCGTGCACACGAGGGTTGTCGATTTGTCGGCGTCGCTCCACTGACGCCAACGGCAGCATGGACTCTCTGGATGGTGCGCGTGACGATGGCGTGGCACCTTTTTTCACTACCGCCGTGCTGGTCACTACCGATGCTGGCGCGCGACATGCGTTACGTTCCCGATCAACCCTGGCTCAGTGTACGTCAAGGCCTCCTGGAGACCCTATTCGATGCGTCAGCTTCCTACCAACAACCAGATGCGTGCCGACGCACGAGATCGCGCGCTGACGCGCGATTCGTGGAAGATCTTCCAGATAATGTCGGAGTTCGTCGAGGGCTTTCAGCAACTCGCGGACATCAGTCCTTCGGTCAGCATCTTCGGTTCGGCTCGCTTCCAGCCGGACAATCCCTGGTATACCGCCACCGAGGAGATCAGTCGTCTGCTCTCGGATTCTGGCTTCGCAGTCGTCAGTGGTGGCGGCCCCGGCGTGATGGAAGCGGCCAACAAGGGAGCGTTCAGTGGGAAATCAGCGAGCGTCGGACTCAACATTCGCTTGCCACACGAGCAGTCAGGTAATGACTTTCAGGACATCAGCCTCAATTTCAAGTACTTCTTTGCACGAAAGGTGATGTTCGTGAAGTATGCGTCCGCCTACGTCGTGATGCCGGGCGGCTTCGGGACGCTGGACGAGATGGCGGAAGTGCTGACCCTGGTGCAGACAGGGAAATCACGGAAGGTGCCAGTCATCCTCTACGGCACCGCCTTCTGGGAGGGTCTTCTCGACTGGTTCAAGACCGTCATGGTCAGCGAAGGCACGATCGGCCCGAACGATCTTGACCTGATTCAGCTCACTGACGACCCGGCTTTCGTCGTCGATACGATTTTCGACTTCTACGAAGGCGTGGACTTCGAGGACATCGCGGATTCGTCGCAACTCACGATCGACCTCTGAGCACTCCGCACGTCGCCACGCGCCAGTGATGCGGCGACGTGATAGTGACGGGCTCAGCGATATCACGTGACTGCACAACTCTGGACGTCGTCTCAGGCTGCACGCACCAGCTGCAGCTCTTGCATGACCTGGACGTAGTCTCTCTCGATTTCGTCCACCAGGATTTGCAGTTCGTGCAATCGACCTTCGCCGGTCGCCTGTTCGATCCTCGCGCAACACTGCGACAAGCTGTACGCACCCACGTAGGCGCTGCTCGACTTGAGACTGTGCGCCTCTTCCCTGAGAGCGGTCGCATCGTCGGTTTCCATGGCAAGCCGCATCGTGGCAATCGCCTCCGGTGTCCTCGCAAGATAGATATCGAGCACGCGTCCGACCAGGTCGGGCTTGCCGGGCCGCTGCAGACGACGAATGGACTCGATCGCCTCAGGGTTGATCTTACTGGTCGTATCTGATGTGGAAGCAGAATTCTCGTCACTTGCAGTCGTCGAGGCAAGCCATTCGGCCGTCGATGTCAGCGCTGTTTTCGGTGCTGGTGTCGGATCTGTATTTCTACTGCTATCGGGCATGCCGGTCGACGTATTACCTTGTGGCAAATCGCTTGTGGCGCACTCCGCTGCGGTCTCCGACGCTACACCTGTAGAAGCAAGCACACTCTCATGCACCGAACCACCAGCAGGCAGGAGCGACAGCAGGGATTCATGCAGATCAGACTGTCGGGGCGGCTTGCTCAGATAGTGATCAACGCCGAGTTCGGCAAGCTCGCCTTCATCGAGATCCAGTAAAGCGGATGTCAACATCAATGAACGAATGCCGGAGAGCTCCGGATCGGCGCGTATTTGCCGGGCTAGCTCGACACCGTCCATGCCGGGCATGTGCAGATCGAGAACCAGCATGTCGTAGCGTTCACCCGTCCCGGCACAGGCTCGCAACCGGGCCAGCGCCGCCGCACCGCTGGCCACGGTATCGGCGACGATTCCCCATCCGCTCAACTGATGGAAAAGAATGGTCCTGTTGGTCTCGTTGTCGTCAACAATCAGCACTCGGGCACCGCGTACCACACGCCGGTCGCCCGTATCGTCAGCTGAACAGTCAACGTTGTCGAGTTCAACCGAGAAACCGAAACGCGTGCCCTCGCCAAGTCGACTTCGCAACGTGACTGATCCGCCCATCAGGGCGACCAGTTCGCGAGTGACCGTCAGGCCGAGCCCGACACCACTATGCTCGCGATCGATCGATTCATCTGAACCTCGGAACGAGTCGAACATGGCCATCTGCAGCTCCGGCGAGATGCCCGATCCGGTGTCCTGTACGTCGCAACGGTAGAGCGTCCGCTTGCCACGATCTTCCACGAGCGTCATGCGCACGACGATTTCGCCGCTCTCGGTGTAGGCAATGGCGTTACGCAACAGATTGTCCAGCACCTGACGTATCCGACTGGCGTCGCCGTCCGCGAGCCGCGGCACGTTATCGTCGACGTAGCACATCAGCTCGATACCCTTCTGATGAGCACTGACGGCGTGCACTGCACAGACATCCTCGACCACTTCGTGTATCCGGAACCGGCCACGCTCGAGCTGTAGCGAACCCGACTCGATTCGGGAAAAATCCAGCAGATCGCTGATTATCGAGAGCAGGGTATGACTGGACTGAGCGATCGACTCGACGAAGCGATGCTCGCGTGTGGGCAAATCGCCCGCCAGCAGAAGATCCGTCATGCCCATGATGCCGTTCATCGGCGTACGCATCTCGTGACTCATGTTCGCGAGAAAACGGGACTTCGCTTTGCTGGCGATGTCGAGCTGCCGCTTCGTGCCGGCGAGCTCCCGTCGGAGACGTGCGAGTTCGGCTGTGGCAATGTCGAGCTGCACGTCGGCGCTGCCATGTGGCGAAGTTCCGGCGGACAGTTGATTGATCGGCGCGTGTTCGCTCGTAACGTCCTCGGCGTCAGTTGCACACCCACTCGTCTCGTGCGGGTCAGCGCTTTCACGAGACGCCTCGTCTGCCGATTCATGCCGCCCGGCGCGGATCATGAACCACGCCAGGTTCACGGCTGCGAGGCTCAACGCGAGGATCTCCCAGCGAGACTCCACCAGCAAGGCTATCGCCAGGCTCGACACCCGACCGTCTTCGAACCAGACCAGCTCCCAGGGGTAGGCCCCACTCTTGTAGTCCACCAGAGCTGATACACACGCCAGCAGCAACACCAGCGAGCCAAGCACGATGAACGGCGCAGACAGGGTTGGCGGCACGTCAGGCTCATCGTGAGGCGAGCCATTCTGGTCAGCAATGTTCACGTCGGCAGCAGAGTCCTGTCATTCGCTAAGAAATCGCGCGCCAAGAGATCGCGGTCGAATGAGCGGAAAAAATGACGTCTCTCCCCGCGCCACAGCCCGCGCCACAGCTTGGGTAGCGGCCTGCCGGGATGAATACTGAAGCGTCACGTCGAGCACCTTTGATGGCGGCGTCAGGTCGACGCGTTCACGCTTCCACAGCCCGATCGGGCTATATCACTACAGGTTCCGCCAGTGAGGCCGTACTCCGTTTCACGACGACCGTAACCCGGAGCTTCGCGCAAATGGAATCCGCTCGATTGCACACCCGATCGCAACCTGTTTCACGACCCTTTGGTGACCCTTGTAGCCAGCGTGTGCTCCCGAGGTTCTTAATCATCGTGATGGCGATGCTCACGTTGACCTCAATCGGTCGTGCCAGCATCGCCGACGACACGATTCGACTCAATTTCGGGGTCTACAGCTCGAACAAGCCCTCCGCGATGGTCCGGGTCTTCAAGCCCATGCTCAAGGTGCTCGAGACTCGAATGAGCGAACGGCTCGGCACAGACGTCGATATCCGCATGCAGATTGCCCGTGACTATGATCGCGGCATCACCGACCTGACCGAAGGTCGTGTCGACTTCTCGCGATTCGGCCCGGCGTCCTATATCGAAGCCAAGAACGCCAACGGGCAGCTCGATATTCTTGCCGTGGAGAACGAGCGGAATTCTCGCGTGTTCTACGGCATCATCGCGGTCGCCGCGGATAGCGAAATCCAGCACATCGATCAATTGCACGGTCGCTCGTTCGCCTTTGGCGACGAGGGTTCGACCATCGGGCGTTTCCTGTCACAGCTTTACCTCGAACGACACGGCATTCGCGCCGGCAATCTCAGTCGATACGAGTATCTCGGCCGACATGACAAGGTCGGCACAGCTGTCGGTGCGGGCGATTTCGATGCGGGCGCCCTCAACGAGCGCACCTTCAAGAAGCTCGTCGACGCTGGCGAGAACATCCGCGAGCTGGCTCGGTTTCCCAACGTGACGAAACCCTGGATCGCGCGTTCCAATCTCGATCCGGTGGTGTTCGAGGCCTTGCAGGCATCGCTTCTGGAGATCAACGACACGGAGGCTCTGGCTGCGCTCAAGATCGACGGCTTCCTGACCGGAAGCGACGCCGACTACAACGACATACGGCGCGCCATCGAGAACAATGCCGTCTTCTTCGACGAGCCCGCGGCGTTCAGCGCCGCAAGGCCCGTCAACGCCGGTGACAACCGCTCGGTGCCGGGTCTGCAGGCCGCCATCGGCGAGATCGGCAGCAGCGAATTCATCCGCCACGGCAAGCAGATCACAGTAAACATCACCTTGCCGTCGAACCTGTTCGACGTGGAGGACGGTACCGCGGTAGACACGCCCTCCCGCGTCACCATCAACCTGACGATACCCGGCACGACAGGCACCACGACCATCAACGGGACGGCCGTGCAGGACAAGCACCCCGACGGCGGGGATCGCTGAATGTCGATCCTTGCAAGCAGAGCAGGATGCTCACCGATCGGCGTCGACGGATGCCTCTTAGACACCTGCCTCTCGAGCAGAGCCTGAAGGAGCTGCAACGGGTGTTCAACGGACTATTCAAGAACTGGCCGCTGCGCCGACAGATCGTGCTGGTGACCGGCTGCACGATCCTCGCGTTCGGCCTGGCCACCGCAAAGTTCGTTCGCTACAACGAGCAAGCTGCCTTCGAACGCAACTTTCGCGAGCAGACACAAAAGCTTGTTTCGATGCTGTCGGCGACCTCACTCGACGCCATCCTCAGTGAAGACCGGCCGGTCCTGGATACGACCATCAAGCAACTGGTGGACAATGACTCCGATGTCGAGGCCGTACGCATCTACAACGAGAACGGTGAAGTCCTGACCGAATGGGTCTCGTCCAACGCCATTGATCGGGATCAATGCATCGACTTCTTCCAGGAAGTCACCTTCGAGGGGGAGTCCTTCGGGCAGATCGAAGTGCTCTGGAACGTTGCGCGACAGACGGCTGAAATACAGGCCTATGCACAGCGCATATACCTGTATGCCATCGGCATCTCGTTGCTGCTTGCCACCATCGTGGTGCTGGTGATCAACCTGTTCGTGGTACATCCGATTCGTTCCATCCACAAGCACCTTGTATTACTCCAATCCAACGGCACACCGGGGGAACTGGATGTCTCGGCCGCCCGGGAACTCACCGATCTCGGCAACAGTGTCAACGAACTCGGCAACATCCTCGAACTGAGACGGAAGAAGGAAGCCGAACTCGAGCAGGCCTCACGGGCCAAGAGCGAGTTCCTGGCAAACATGAGTCATGAACTGCGTACGCCGATGAATGGCGTACTCGGCATGCTATCCCTGCTCAAGCAGACCTCCCTCGATCCGGAACAGACCGAGCGCGTCAAGATCGCAGCCTCATCCGGCAAGAGTCTGTTGACCCTGATCAACGACATACTCGACTTCTCGAAAGTCGAGGCGGGTCGCATCGACTTCGAGTCGATCGATTTCGATGTGGAGGATCTGATCGAAGACTGCGGGGAAGTCGTCTCCGAGCAAGCACATGCCAAGGCGCTCGAACTCACCTGCCATGTGGGCAGGGATATCGAGCGGATGGTCACCGGTGATCCGACCCGCATCCGTCAGACCTTGACCAACCTTGCCAGCAACGCCGTGAAGTTCACGCATCGGGGTGATATTCGCATCGAGGTCAGTCGAGTGGATGGTGAGTCCGCGCCTGACCGACTGCGCTTCGCGGTCATCGACACGGGAGTCGGCATAGCTGCAGATTCGCTTGAAAGCGTATTCCAGTCCTTTGCGCAGGCCGACGGCTCGACCACCCGCAAGTACGGCGGTACCGGCCTGGGACTCGCGATCAGCCGCCAGCTGATCGAAGGCATGGGCGGGACAATCGGTGCCCATTCGAAACCCGGCAAAGGCAGTACCTTCTGGTTCGACCTGGATCTGCCGAGGGTTGCGACCAGTCAGCCCGCCGATCGACAGGCAGAGCGGCCTGCAGCAGAACGCATTCTGTTGGTCGAGAGCAACGAACAGGCAGCCACGCGCACGGGCGATCTCCTTGACGATCTCGGTTTTCGGGTGACGCTTGCCCGCTCCGGACACGCTGCCCTGCCCGCGGTACGCGAGGGTATTGCCTGTGGCCAGCCTTACGATCTGATGCTGTTCAGTGCGCGTCTCGACGACATGCCTGGAGAGGATCTCGCACGATGCATCGAAGCCGACCCCGCTTTCGATGCATTGCTGCTCGTCCCGATGACGTACGTGACCGAGCAGGTAGCTGAACTGTATCCGCATCAGAACCCGCGCATCGCCGCGCGCATCGCCAAGCCGATTCGACGGGAGGAGCTATGCAGTGCAATTACCCGTGCGATCGACGACACGCCGCAGGAGCGAGGCATCGATGACCTTGCCCGTGCCGAGCGTCGTCGCGCCGTGTACCGCAGCAAGCGGATCCTTGTCGTCGAGGACAATGGCGTCAATCAGGAAGTTGCCCTCGGCATGCTGGAGAAGTGCGGGTTTTCGGCAGAGGTGGCCGACAATGGCCGCGAAGGTCTGGAAAGACTCGGCGAGGCGGCTTTCGATCTCGTGCTCATGGATTGCCAGATGCCGGAGCTGGACGGCTATGCCGCAACGCGCAAGTTGCGCGAGCGCGAGTCTTCTGACCCGACAGAGGCGCGCACGCCGGTCATCGCACTGACGGCAAATGCCATGACCGGTGACGCTGAGAAATGCCTGGCTGCCGGGATGGACGACTATCTATCGAAGCCCTTCGAGGCGCAAGCGCTCGAGGACAAGATCGTGCTCTGGTTGAAGATCGACCGGATCGTCGACGGGAACAGCGTCGATGAGCCTGGCAGCGACCCCGGAGACGAGGCCGTCGGTGCCATTGAAGACGCCGCATGAACGCTATTGAAACCCACATGAATACTTGCTCTTCAGAACATGTACGGGTAAGCCGCGTCATTGCGTCCGCGATGCTGCACGTTGTCGCAACGATGGCCTTGTATGTCACAGGCACAAGCCTCGCACACGCCATTCCCTCCCCAGATCTCGTCATCAACCTGTCAGCAAGCGTGGCCCAGTTGCTCGGCTTGTTGAGTGTCGTTTTCGGCGGTTTCGCCATGAACGGCAGAGACAAGCTGAAGCGGGCGAACAAGGGCAAGGGTTGGCCTGGTAGCAGCCGAGGCACACGCTGGCTGCTGGCCTTCGCCGGAATTTTCCTGCTCGGTTCGGTGGCAATCAATGTGCTCCAGTACACGAGCACTCTCGATCAGCGCAATGCACGCCTGCACACGAACCTGATCAGGAAGTCGATTGAAAACGGCGAAACGGTCGGGGATACCAGCCTGAAGACCCTTTCGTTCAGCGAGCAGCTGGACCACCAGCAAGGCATCAGCACCGAACAGCTCGCCGAGTGGCTGGACAACGGCGAACAAGTCAACATCATCGATGTTCGCGAGAACGAGGAATTCGAGGTCGGGTCGATCGATGGAGCCGCGCACCTGCGCTATCCCGACGTGCTGTCGCGCTCCTCCGTCCTGCCCGATCAGGGTGAGGGCAGGACCCTGTTGCTCTGCTATTCGGGCAACCGGAGTTCCGAGCTTTGTGGTGAACTCGCGGCACAAGGGAAGGCGTGCAACTTCATGGTCGGTGGCTACGAGAAATGGCTGTCCGAAAAGCGCGCCTTGTCGACGGATGTCGAGATAGACGCGGACGAGCTAAGGAAACTGCCCGACTTCCAGAACAAGGATGTACTGCTCGATACACCTGACGTGGTCAAGCTCGTGACCGAACAACAGGCCGAGTTCATCGATGTTCGCTATCCCGAGGACTTCGTCGCCGATCACCTGCCCGGCGCGCACAACATCACCATGCGCGCACTCCACAGTGCTGCCCTTGCAGAAAAGATCAAGGCCCTTCCCGATACACCCCTGATTGCGCCCTGCTACGACAAGCGCAGCTGCTTCTACGGTCAGCTCATCGGACTCAGGATAGAACGTGCCGGGAAGGACTTTCGCGGTCGCTATACGGTGCCGCATGAGTACTACGTACCCGCCGGCACCGGTGAACGAGCGCATGTCGCCGCGCTCAAGGCGGAGCAGCAGCTGACGCTGGCAAGCTATGTCGTCACGCCGCTCAGAAAGGTGCTCGATACGCTCGAGCAGTACACCGGTCACTATGCGTTCGCCCTGCTCGGCATCGTCATGGTGCTGCGCCTGATCCTGCTCCCCCTGGCGTTGAAGGCCGATCGGGATACTCGCGTACAGAAATCTCTTGCCGGGCGGGTAGCGGCTCTGCGCGAGGAATTCGCGAATCATCCCCGCGCCCTCGGCGAAGCCACGCTTGCCTTGTACCGGCGCTACCGCATAAGACCCGTCGTCAATACCCTGGCTTCGGTCTTCCAGCTCGGCTTTCTGCTCCTGTTCTACTCAGCCGTCAATCAGAGCGCACCTTTCTGGAGCGGCGAACTCGCCTGGATGCCGAACGCGGCTGCGCCTGATCCCCTGCTTGTCTTGCCCGTGGTTGCAAGTGCCTTGTTTGTCGCCCTGATTGCGCTTCAGGTAGCGCCGGCGACATTCCGCGGCAGAGCTCTTCTGGTCCTGGGAGGCGCGGCGCTACTGTGGTTGCTGCAAGGTCTCGGCGCTGCGGTCAATCTCTACCTTGCCATCAGCATGGCCTTCCTGGTCTTGCAGACGATGGCTTTCAATGCCATCGGGAAGCATCTCGACTGGGACACGCTGGGCAGCGAGAGTACACGCCCCGTTGACGATGCCGGCCTGGTGCCGCTGGCCGCAGCGCACAGGCTTCCCGAGGCAACCGGCAAGAAGGCCGCTCGTCTTGCCAAGCTTATCGATGCCGGTTACAGGGTACCGCCCGGCTTCGTGGTGACCGCCGCGATCACCAAACGTCTGCACGACGCGCCGGACGGTGATTTCCTTACGGCCGGGGAGAGCAGGCAACTCGATCAACTGTGGAAGACGATCGGCGGTGGACCGGTCGCAGTGCGCAGTTCCGGTACGAACGAGGATGGCGCGGATGCGAGTTTCGCCGGTGTCTATGAGTCCATTCTCAACGTCACACGGGAAAGGCTTGAGAATGCCGTGCGCGCAGTGCACGCATCGCTCGACTCCAGTCGCTCGGCATCGTATTCGAAACGGTCCGGACAAGCGGAGGAAGCAGGACGTGGTGGTGTCGTCGTGCAGAAGATGGTGGCTGCCGAATTCGCAGGCGTCATGTTTACCGAACACCCGGGAACGAGTGGCGCAATGCTGGTCGAACTGGTATCGGGCCTTGGCGAAGAACTGGTCAGCGGTACCGTCACGCCCGACGCCTTCGCCTTCGGCAAGCTGACGGGTGAGCGCGTTGGTGATGACACCGCAGGTACCGGCGTACCGCCGATCGATCTCGAACCCTTGCTCGCCCAGGGGCGCGAGCTCGAAGCGCTTTTCGGTCAGCCACAGGATATCGAATGGGCCTACGCGCAGGGTGAGTTCCATTTGCTGCAAACACGCGACATTACCCGCTCGGTCACCGTCGGCTCGACGCCAAGGCACGTCGCCGAACGCGAACGTGCGCGGTTGATAAGACAACTCCTGGGTGATCGCCGTCTCTCCCGGCGAACCGAAATCGAGGATGCCGAAGCACCGGTCTTCGTGCAGAACGAGCTGTCCGAACTGCTGCCGCGACCGACACCACTGAGCGCCGATTTCATGGGCAGGCTGTGGGCCGCAGGCGGCAGTACCGATATCGCCTGCAACGAGCTTGGTATCCCCTACGATGTGCACTACCGCTCGGTGCCCTACATCGTCACGGTATTTGGCTGGACATATGTCAACAAGCAGGAGGAGATGCGCCGACTCGGCAAGGGCCCGAGTGCGATGGCGACGTTCCGACTGTCACGCGACGCCGAGGAGATGGAGCGCGCCTTTCGTGAGGACTTCCTGCCACGCTTCCGGAACGACATGACCGAACGCAACGCCATCGCGATGGATCGCCTTGGTCTGGATACAGCGATAGACCTGTTCAGCCGGTGGACCGACCGATTCGTCACGGAAACCTATGTGGAGGCGGAGCGCATAAACATTGCCGCAGAATTCCACACAAAGTCAGCGCTCGCGAAGCTCACCGCCGCGAAGCTCGACCCCGGCAAATACCTGGCAGATTCGGGCGAGACCGTGGTCACGCGCGCCATGTCGCAGCTTGCGGGTCCGGCGGTAAGGCGCGCCAATGTCGAGGCATTCCTCACCTTGTTCGGCCATCGAGCGCCCCTTGATTATGAACTCGCCACGCCAAGATTCGCAGAAGACATGGATCTTGTACGTCAATACATCAAGCGCAATGACGGTCGTGCACATGCTCTCCCCGGGACCGGGCAGGATGCGACGGCGCGCGCTGACACCGACCCTGAAGGACTCGACGACGACGGTGCCGAACTCGACGACCTGCCTTCCGACCGTGTGTTGCGCATCGCCGTCAGACGGGCGCGCGACTTCACTCGACTCAAGGAAGAGGCGAAGCACTATTGTCTGCTCGAACTGGCCCAGCTGCGCGCACTGTTGCTCGTCATCGATCGAAAATCCGATCTCGACGGTCATATCTTCCAGCTCCACATCGATGAAGTCCTCGCGCTGGGCGACCCGGCTCGTCGTGCCGAACTCGAACGGACGACCCTCTCGCGCCTCGCCGACGCAAAGCTCTACCAATCGCTGCAATTGTCGACGACGCTCTCGGTCGCCGATCTCGAACGTGCCGACATGCTCACCGGGGAGCGACCAGGGTCGCGTGAGCAGTCGGCGCTCGGCGGCAAGCGTGTTGCCGGCGAGCGGCCGGTCACCGGCATGGTGCGAGTCATCACCGACGTCGCCGACATCGAGACATTCCAGAATGGCGAGATTCTCGTCGCGCGCATGACTGACCCGACCTGGTACCCGCTGTTCGCGCGTGCCAGTGGCATCGTCACCGAGATCGGCGGTTGGTTGAGTCACGCCGCCATTGTTGCCCGCGAATACGATCTGCCCGCTATCGTCGGTGTCCAGGGTGTCAGCCGGACACTGTCGACCGGCGAGCTTGTCACCCTGAATCTCGACGGCACCATCGACAGGCTTGACGAACGTCGAGCAGACGAACCCGCGCTGATTGGCCGGTTGCATGCCCGCGCGCCTGCTCGACCGACGCTTGGCTCCGTCGGGCAAGCAAAGGCGGAAACCGTGCACGTGTCTGCCATCGAGCAGGAACACTCGCACGAGCAGATCGTGCTCCCCCACCGACGTTTCCAACGGGCTGCCGAAAGACGTGCCATCAAGGCACAGCTGGATGCCCGACTCGACATCCCGAGAGATGATGCGGGTGAGCGACAACCGGCGGACCGCCGCGCCACGTCGCGCGCAGAAAATGCGCTCTCGACGTATCACAAGGCCGCCTGAACATCGCCTTGATTCAGGAAACTCTCTCACAACTGTTGGTGCTTAGTACCTCGAGACGGTATTGTTCGGGTTCAAGGAGCTGATCCTCGGCCTTACCGGGCCAACTGATCCGTTCCGTCGTCCGACAGCGCCTGGTTCGAATGTCGAACCGGGCCGTTGGAAGTCAACCTGACAAGAGAGGCATCGAATGCAACGACGACAATTCCTGACGCGCACGGCAGTCGCCAGCGCTGGCGCGGCAGCAACCATCGCGGGCGCACCCGCGATTGCGCAGGACACGAAAGAAATCACCATCGTCTCGACGTGGCCGCGGGACTTCCCCGGGCTCGGTACGTCGGCGCAGCGATTGGCAGCCCGCATCACCGAGCTTTCCGAAGGTCGCCTGACGACCAAGTACTTCGCGGCCGGTGAGCGTGTCGGCGCATTCGACTCGTTCGACGAAGTGGCATCGGGAAACGCCCAGGCCTACATTGCAGCCGACTACTACTGGACCGGCAAGCATCCCGGCTGGGCCTATTTCACCGCCGTCCCCTTCGGCATGGTCAACGGCGAACGTGACGCCTGGCTCAAGTACGGTGGCGGCCAGGAGCTCTGGGACGAGCTGGCGGCCGAATTCGGCCTGAAGTGTCTGCCCTGTGGTTCGACCGGCGTGCAGATGGGCGGCTGGTTCAACAAGGAAATGAAGACCGCCGCTGACTTCAAGGGCCTGAAGATGCGTATTCCCGGTCTTGGCGGCGACGTTCTCTCGAAGCTGGGAGCCTCCACCGTCTCGCTTCCAGGCGGGCAGATCTACGAGAACCTCGTCTCCGGCGCCATCGACGCGACCGAATGGGTCGGGCCTTACAACGACTACTTCATGAAGTTCTATGAAGCGGCGAAGTATTACTACTACCCGGGCATGCACGAGCCCGGCGGCAATCTTTCCTTCGGCATGAACAAGGAATTCTGGGACGAGTGCACCGATTGGGAAAAGGCGATCATCTCTGCAGCCTGCTACGAAGAGCACGCCAACCAGATGGACGAGACCAATGCCAACAACGGTGAGTATCTGCAGAAGATGATCACCGAGAACGGCGTCGAGCTGAAGGCATTCTCCGACGAGATCTACCAGAGCTTCGGTGACGCTGCCAAGGAAGTCTTCGAGGAGACCCGTGACCACAGCCCGCTAGCCGCCAAGATCGACGACAGCTTCCAGGCGTCTCTCCGCGAGATCGGTGCCTGGTTTGCCATCTCGGAAGTGGCTTACCAGCAGAAACGCAACCAGGTTCTCGGCATCGGGATCTGATTGTCGCGCGAGATTTGTAGAGTCGGTCGGGCCCCACCGCGCAGGTCGGTCCGGGCGATGTCGGTCAGCGCCACGCGAGTTCGCAGGGCGCTGACCGGCATCGTGAACCGTCCATTGGTCTTCCACTCCGAGACAGCTTCAGCGGACACTGTTATCGATGTCGAGCACAGTCGAATCAACCGATAGCACCGGCACGGGACCCGCCACTGTCCTGACTCGCATGTTCGGATGGAGCATGCTCGCCGTGCTGTTCGCCTACATCGCGAGCACACTCCTCACCATTGCCGGCGGCTGGCCGGGTATCGGTTCGCTTCTCGGGGGCGAATTCAGCCTGCTCTCCCTCGTTCAGCTGTTGCTCTACGTCGGCAGCGTCACACTTGCCATCGTGCTCGTGCGGCGCCATCGCGCGACCACCCTCAGAGGCGATAGCGAACGCATCTCGAACATCAACACCTACCTGGTTCGCGCGGCCTTCTTCGGCGTGCTGCTGGTCGGCATCGGCGACATGGCCGTCTCTTTCCTGCGTGTCGAGGAATTGCTCGAAGGCATCGTCGGTGAGCAGTTGACGCGCGACCTGGGCCGTTCGAACTACCGTGGAATCTACTTCCATGTCCCACTCATCCTGCTCGGCTTCGTGATTGCGGCCTTCACGCGGACACTCGGCTTCATCTGGCTGTCACTGCTGATCGTTGCCGCCGAGCTGCTCATCGTCATCACCCGCTTCATCTTTTCCTATGAACAGGCGTTCATGGGTGATCTCGTGCGCTTCTGGTATGCCGCGCTGTTCCTCTTTGCCAGCGCCTACACGCTCAAGGAAGAGGGCCATGTTCGCGTCGACGTCTTCTATGCGAACTTCAGCAATCGCAGTCGCGGCTTCATCAATGCCATCGGCTCGGTCTTTCTCGGCATGAGTCTGTGCTGGACGATTCTTGTCGTCGGACTCGGCAGCCGCTCGTCGATCATCTACGCGCCCATCCGCAGCTTCGAGACCTCACAATCGGGCTACGGCATGTACGTGAAATACCTGATGGCGGGCTTTCTTGGCTTGTTCGCGGTCACCATGCTGATCCAGTTCGTCAGCTATCTGCTTTCCGCGGTCGCCGACATTGTCGACGAACCCGGCCACGTCGACCACGAAGACTCTCCCACCGTCGGCTAGCAGCCAGCTTGCTGACGTCGCACTGTCCCGTATACAAGCCCGACAAGCGGCGCAGGACTCGATAGCGGAATCGACCGGACCTGATCTGACCTATGGAACTGCTCTTTCTCGCGATACTGCTACTGCTCATGGCGATTGCGCTCGGGTCGGGCTACCCGGTGGCATTCGCACTACCCGGGGCATCGATCGCGACTATTGCCCTGGCGGCAGGCACCGGCCATTTCCTGGCTGGCGATGTCGATGCCTTTTTCCACCAGGACGGGCCGAGCCAGTGGCTGTCCGCGGGCGTCACGAACCTGCGCGGCGTGTACTGGGAGGTCGAGCGCGACACGCTGATCGCCATTCCGCTGTTCATCTTCATGGGCATCATGCTGCAGCGCTCGAAGATCGCCGAAGATCTTCTGATCACGATGGCCCAGCTGTTCGGGGCCGTACCCGGCGGACTCGGCATCTCGGTCGTCTTTGTCGGCGCCTTGCTCGCCGCCACGACCGGCATCGTCGGCGCCACTGTCGTTGCCATGGGTCTCATTTCCCTGCCCGCGATGCTGCGCAACAACTACTCGAAGTCGCTCGCCTCAGGGACCATCGCGGCCTCGGGGACACTTGGCCAGATCATTCCGCCATCCATCGTGCTGATCATCCTCGCCGATCAGCTGGCAAGCGCTTCAGATCAGGCATCGACTCTTCGCAAGACCTTGTACAAGGATGCAACCGGCGAGATTCAGATGCCGTCGGTCTTCGACGTGACCTCGACGTCGGCCGGTGAAATGTTCCTCGGCGCGCTTATCCCCGGCCTGGTACTGGTCGCACTGTACATGCTCTACATACTCGTCTACGCACACTTCAAGCCGAATGCGGCGCCGGCAGTGCCACGCGAAGGTGCACTCGACCGGGCCTTCTTCTTCAAGCTCGGCCTTGCCCTGATACCACCGCTCGCGTTGATATTTCTCGTGCTCGGTTCAATCCTGACCGGGGTCGCCACGGTCAACCAGGCGGGCGCGATCGGTGCGGCCGGCGCCCTGCTGATGTCGAGTTATCGCTTGACCGAAGGTAAGCGCGGCAGCTTCCTGCCCGCAATCCTGGCGCTCCTGTCCATCATCGCCATCGCCGTGGTAACCACTCGCTTCGATACCAACATCAAGTCCGAAGCCGGAGCGGAAAACAGTCTCGGCATCACGATCGCACTGATCGCAAGCGCTACCCTGGTGCTGTCGCTGATATGGAGCGCCTGGCGCGCCTACTGGATCGATGACACGCTCAAAGGCGTCATGATCGAGACCGCCAAGGCCACCTCGCTGGTTTTCATCATCCTCCTGGGCGCAGCCATGCTGACCGCCGCCTTCCGAGCCTTCGGCGGCGAAGAACTTGTCCGCGGCTTCCTCGACAGTCTGCCCGGCGGATTCTGGTCCAAGTTCGCAGTCGTCATGCTTGTCATCTTCCTGCTCGGCTTCTTCCTCGATTTCATCGAGATAGCCGTCGTGGTGGTGCCGATTGTCGCCCCGATCCTCTTGTCCGATCCGTCGGCCAATATTACCGCCGTGTGGCTCGGCGTCATGATCGGCCTGAATATCCAGACCTCTTTCCTGACACCGCCCTTCGGCTTTGCATTGTTCTATCTGCGCGGTGTGGCGCCTGCCATCGTGCGCACCGTCGACATGTACAAGGGCGTCATCGCCTTCATCCTGTTGCAGGTCGGCGCGCTGTTGATCGTTGCGAACTTCCCGCCACTGGTCAACTATCTGCCAAACCGGGTTTCCTTCCTGTCGGACACCGCACCACCACCACGCAACCCGAAATTGCAGATGTGCCTCGAAGACTATGTCGGCGAGCGGCTGGAACGAGACGGCGCCGTACTGCAGAGCCGTCTCGATGCCGTCGGCGCGCTCGATCTTGCGGCCTTGCCTGACGGACTCGGCGAGGAGGTCGGCGAATCGCTGGGACGAGCGAACGAAGCGATCACGCTGCTCGGCGACGCGACCGCGGCGGCAAAGGCGGTCGCGGAGGCCACACCAGCCTATCGACCGCAGCACCTGGAGGTGCGGGATATCGAGGAACGCGTGCGTGCCGTGGCCAGCGAGATCGAAGAGCGGCGCACGGCCCTGTCGCGCATCCGTGGCGAGGACAAGGACGAAGAACGCGAGGCACGGCGCGCGACGATTGAAGCACTCGACGCCCGCCAACAGGAGATTGCCGCGGAGATTCCCGAAAGCTGGACGGAAATCCGTGCCGAGTTCGTGAAGCTCACCAAGGCCGAAGACCTGGCTCGCACCCAGTATCGACGGGCGGCCGACGACGCCTACGGAGCCATCGCAGAAGCTGCCGGCATGCTCGCAAGCACCGATGCCATTACCGCTACCGGTGAACCACTCGACGAGATCCTGTCATCACTCGATGGCGGCAGCGAGCCCGCCGATGCTCGCGCCGCCATTGCCGCACTCGAAGCCACCCTGTCCGACATGGCCGGTGGCGATTCGATTCTTTCGAACGTCAGCGACGCTCGACGTGCCCTGGATGCAGAGGAGCCTGACGCTGTTGCCGCGATAGCCGCCATCGAAGCGGCTCGACAGTCGAGAACGGATGCGCTGGCCTGGCGAGGCAGCATCGAGCCCGACACGACGGTGGCACTGATCGACCTGGAAACGTCGCTCCGCGATACGCTCGGTATTCGCTCGCAACAACGCATGAACCGTGAACAGGCACTGCATGTCGCCGCGTGCAATTCGGGTCATACCGATGTCTCACTGAACTTCTGAAGCCGAACCGACATGCGTGCAGTTGCGGCCATTCG
>Ga0209185_1001281_pt1 | contig 22674 bp, 18 predicted proteins | sample SidtaG_2_FD_187425 | JGI IMG/M metagenome (GOLD analysis project Ga0209185, IMG submission 187425) | Marine algal microbial communities from Sidmouth, United Kingdom - Sidmouth_Asex2 metaG (SPAdes) (version 2) | ecosystem: Host-associated > Algae > Red algae > Unclassified | place: Sidmouth... | reverse complement strand
TTCTCTCCAAATAAAAATCTTTTTAAATACACACAATTCTTTAATAATCAGATATTTACAATTAAAAATCAGGAAGACTAAAGTCAGTTTCAAACTAAAAGTGGTTTGGGTAAACTAAACAAGTAGAGTATATTTACAAAAAACTAAAAACCCTACCTATGAAAAACCTACTTTTACACGTTTTTGTACAATTAACTTTCTGCACTGTCTCGCTTTTTGCACAAAATTACTGCGACCAGCCAGGACTTTTTAGTACAGACCAAGATAGTGGTACACCTGAAGAATATTTGGATATTCTTTATAAAACGGCAGTGACTTATCAAGACGAACCTATTGATTTAAAAGCCGATATTCGTGTGCCACCTAACTTGACAGAAAAACGTCCACTCGTTATCACGATACATGGTGGTGCTTTTTTAAATATTCCTGGCAATGGCAACAGTAATGGCAATGCTTATAGCGAAAAAGCAGCTATTGAGTTAGCTAAAAAAGGTTTTGTAACAGCCGATATTGGATACCGATTGGGATGGAAAGACCATGCAAGTCTGCCTTGTTGGGCAAATTATACGAACGGAGAAAAGAGTTTTAAAGCGGCTTATCACCGTGCTTTACAAGATGTGGTGACAGCCATTCATTTTTTTGAAACAAATGCCGACACCTATAACATTGATGTAGACAACATATTTTTACTTGGGCGTAGTGCAGGTGCAATTCTGTCGCTTGCAGCAGTATATACACAAGAAAATGAATTAGATCCAGAATTTGTAGAATTATTGGGCGGATTGGATGGTTCTGTCAATATTAAAGGCATTGTTGCTGTGTCGGGATCATTGCTAAATTTGCAGGACTTGACTAGTGGAGAACAGATTCCTTCTTTGATGATTCATGGGACTTGTGACCATATTGTTCCTTATGATAGCGAAAACTTTATACATGTTATAGACAACTGTGATGCATTACTATCTCATGGCTCACACTCTACTGCCAACCACATGGATTCTCTAAATATACCCTACCAACTATTTGAATTGTGTGGTGCAGGACATGGATTTTCTAATGATGCCCTTGATGGTACAATTATAGCTGCTGCTGCTTTTTTCAAAGAAAGAATTCTTTGTAATCAGATGACTGATATTTTCCAAGAACGCTATAGTTATAGTGTGGACTGGTTGACCGATATAGGTGGTGGATGTTTCGCAAATGACTTTTTAGATTGTCATGATTATGGTGTTGCAGAAACATGGGGAGAGACTTTATTTACAGAAACAGTAGAGCCAACCAATACTGCGATTGCTTCCATTCAAGAGCCAAGTATTAAAGTATATCCAAATCCAACGACTGATTTATTATTTGTAGAAACACAAACCCCCTTAAAACAAATAGAATTGTACAATATTTTGGGAAATTTAATTTATAAAGAAATAGAACCTTCACAAGATAACATCTTGGATATGAGCAATTTAGTTAGTGGTATCTACTACCTTACCTTAGAATCAGACAATGAGGTTATAGCAAAAAAGATAGTTGTGGAGTGAAGGGTGGTAACAAATAGAAAAAGTGTTTTAACGCAAAGCTCACAGAGACATTGGTTTCTGTTGAGTTTTGCGTTTCTTTGTATTAAACTTTGCGCTCTTTGTGTGAGATAGAATTGGCTGCCCTACAAAAGAAAAACCCACCCTGCAAACAGGATGGGCAATTCTAACAATGAAAAACAACAACACATTTATCTTAAGCATCCAAAGACGGAATGCGAAGCACCTGTCCTGGATAAATGAGATCGGGACTCTTGAGCATCGGTGTATTTGCTTCAAAAATAAACATATATTTACCCGTATCACCGTAGTAAATCTTAGCAATTTTTGACAGCGACTCACCGCCTGCTACTGTATGGAATACTGGCTCATCTACTTCAACCTCTTTCGACTTCTCCTCTGCGGATACTGCATTTCCTTCTCTCAAAACCACGCTAATGCGATCATCCACTTGTGCAATACCTTCAATATTCCCAGCAATTAGTATAGCTTTTTCTTTATCTGCACGAGAATTAGCATAACCAGAGATGGTTACTAAGTCTTCTTCTATTGCCACATATAAGCTATCAATATCTAAATTAAAACTTTTTATTAATCCAATTAATTCATCTGATCTAGCTGAATCAATTTCTTCTTGCGTAAGTTTAGGAGCTACATCTGGAGCTTCTGCCACTTTTTTTTGTTTAGCTTTTTTATCTGCTGAACCAAAAAGCTTCTCTCCTGCATTCTTAACAAAGGTAAATAAACCCATTCTTATTTCTTATTTTTAGTGTTAGGAAAAAAAAATTTCCCGAAACTATTAACCTTTTGACTAATATGCAAGAAAAATGCCACAAAAGTTTGACTTATATAAAAATAAAAAGTCACAAAACAAATTTAAAAAATAATTGTTTTGTTTCCATTTATCATCACTCGCTCTGTAAAAACCCATTCTAACGCCTTTGAAAAAACGGATCTTTCCACATCTCGCCCTGCCAATGCCATTGCTTTTGCATTCAAAGTATGATTGACCCTAATGATGTCTTGATGAATAATTGGCCCTTCATCCAAATTATCTGTGACAAAGTGAGCAGTAGCTCCAATAATCTTCACCCCACGATTGTAAGCTTGTCGATACGGATTTGCGCCAATAAAAGCAGGCAAGAAAGAGTGGTGGATATTGATGACCTTCCTTTCATAGGTTTTCACAAAATTTGGCGTTAAAATACGCATATACTTTGCCAACACCACATAATCAAACTTAAACAGCTCCATCTTCCGCATCACCTCCACTTCGTGTTCCTCCCTCGTCAGTCCTTTGGTTGGAATAGCATAATAAGGTATTTGATATTTGGAAACCAACTCTTCCAAAACATCGTGGTTGCCAATTACCCCTTCAATAGTCGCATTCATCGTACCATAATGGTGTCTCAACAACAAATCACCAATACAGTGATGCTCTTTGGTCACCAACACCACAATTCGTTTTTTACGTCTCCGTCTCAGTTCAATATGCGCCCCATCAGGCAATACAAAAGTCAGTTCTTTGAGTATCTGCGCCTTATCCACTTCCCCCTCCAATTCACTTCTAAAAAAGAACTGATTATTTTCGAAATCCACATACTCCGCATTACGCACAATATTCAACTGATTATCAAAGATTACCTTTGATATATTAAAAATCAAGCCTTTTGCATCAGGGCATTGAATTAAAAGCACATGTTCATTATTCATTCCACTAAAAAAATTTATTTGTTTAAGGAGAGAACGGTGGATTGCTTCGTCGTAAAGCATAGTCCCGCTATCCGTTCTTATGGTGGCGCACTGTTCAGACACACGGCCGTGTGTCTCAACCGCCACCATACCACTACTATCGGGTCTAGTTTGTAAGGTCTGTATTGCTATTTCAGTTACCAAAGAAATTAAAAAAACTCCAAACCTGTTTATTGCAGCTTTGGAGTTTAAATACGATATTTTTGTAAATAAAGATTCAAGTAACTCACCACACTCGTCACCAGTCACCTATCACACTCGTCACCAGTCACCAGTCACCAGTCACTTGTCACTTGTCACTCGTCCCCCATAACTCACTCTAAAACTTCTCCAAATTAGAAAAGAAGAAATCACCTTCAATTGCTGCATTATCATCAGAATCAGACCCATGTACCGCATTTTCACCAATGCTTGTTGCATAAGCTTTACGAATTGTACCTTCTGCTGCTTCCGCAGGATTGGTAGCACCAATCAATTTTCTAAAATCTTCTACTGCATTGTCTTTCTCTAAAATAGCCGCTACAATAGGCCCAGAAGACATAAAATCTACCAACTCACCATAAAAAGGACGCTCACGTGAACTGCATAAAATGCACCTGCCGTATCTTTATTTAAAGAAGTGTATTTCATTGCTTTAATCTTAAAACCAGCCTCTGTTATCATAGATAAAATCGGTCCAATATTATTAGCACGAACCGCATCCGGTTTAATCATCGTGAAAGTAATGTTATTTGCCATACTATTTTTGTAATTTTATAGTTAAAAAAAGATTGGATATAGTCCATCAAATCAGATACACTAATCCCAAAAACGCTGCAAAAGTAGTTTTAACAAAGGGAATTATTAAATAATTGGACTTAATTTTTAGATTGCCATATAAATTTAAGAAATTCGTAGCCTGAAAAGGGGGCTTTAGAGCTTGTTGGGATTTTCAGATTTAACAGGAATGCCTGCCAGTCAAATGCGTCTTTTCCGCCTGAATTTTGCCTTTTTTTCAGCATCGTAGCCCTGCTACGAACTGGGTCGCAAGTCCGACTGGTGTGCCAGCCCAGCTCAAAAAACGCTTTATTCAGTCACTATTTTCACTAGTCTCAACAAACTCTTACATTCAATAACCAGGGAGAAAAATTATGAACGTACAGGAAATTAAATCAATACTTACAGGTAGTGCCAAGAAAATACTTATCACTGCTCATTACAAACCAGACGGAGACGCTATTGGCTCAAGCTTAGGGCTTTTTCACGTCTTAAAGAGTTTGGGTCATTATGTAACAGTGATGATGCCTTCTTATTACCCAGAATTCCTACAATGGATTCCTGGCAATGAAGAAGTCGTTATCTTTACACAACATATTCCAAATGGAATTGGCATCATCAACGACGCTGAAATCATTTTTGCTTTAGATTACAACGAATTTAGCCGTACCAACGGCATGTCCGTATATCTACGAGATGCCAAAGCCATTAAAATAATGATTGATCACCATCTCAATCCAGAACCATTCGCCGATTTAACCATCAGCGAACCCAAAGCAAGTTCTACATGCGAGTTGGTTTTTGATTTTATTTGCGATATAGGACAAGAATCGTTGGTCAGTAAAAATGTAGCAGATGCCTTATTTACAGGCTTATTAACAGACACAGGCTGCTTTAAGTACAATACCAACCCAAGAGTCCACGAAGTCGCCTCGAAATTGATGCAGTGCGGTGCAGACCCCGAAACCATCAATCGGTACGTCTTCGATTGTTTTTCACAAGACCGCTTACAACTCATTGGTTATAGCCTTTCAGAAAGGTTAGAAGTATTGCCCGAATTCCATACCGCCATCATTCCACTATCTACTGAAGATTACCAAAAATTCAATTTTAAGATAGGTGACAATGAGGGCTTGGTCAATTACCCTTTGATGCTCAAAAATGTCGTTATGTCGATTTTGGTATCAGAAACGGACGAAATCGTAAAGCTCTCTTTCCGTTCCAAAGGCGGTTTTGCCGTCAATGAATTGGCAGGTAAGTACTTTCAAGGAGGTGGACACAAAAACGCCTCTGGTGGTCGTTCTCGCAAAACATTGACCCAAACGGTAGAACGCTTAAAAAAGCTACTGCCCCAATACCAAGAAGCCTTAATCGCTGAAGCTGCCAAATTGCAGCCTACCCTATTTCCGCCACCCATTATCAATACGTAATTGAAGAGGCGAGTGACTGGTGACGAGTGACGTTTTTTTTGGGGAACGAAGGGACGTTGAAAAAATCAATTCCTTACACAACATATTTAATATCACAGATAGTGAAAAAGCTATTTTTAGACGACATCCGTACCATTGCTATGGTGTATGATGCTTCTATGGAAGCCGAATTTGATATTGTCAGAACCTACGAAGATTTTGTCGCCTATATCGAAACCAACGGACTCCCCCACTTCATTAGTTTTGACAATGATTTGGGCTTAGATGACCATGGGGAAGTCGCACAAGATGGCTATGCTGCCGCCAAATGGCTCGTCTACGAATCAGGTCTCGACCTCCGCAACCTAACATTCTACGTCCACTCCGCCAATCCTGTCGCTGCCAAACAGATACAGGGCTTGTTGGATAATTATATTCAATATTTGAAGGAGGGGAATGATGTTATGTGAATTTGGGGACTGGTGACGAGGAACGAGTGCTTTTTCCTACAGAAATTAATGGTAAAGACCATGAAAAATAGCCCTGATAGCAGTGGTTGGATGATTGCGTTGGCTGCCTTTTCGGTGCATATGTGGAGATGAAAGGCATTTTGGAAATGCCTTCCATTAGCGGTACTTGCGTGAAGAAATGGAAGGCATTTGGGAGATGCCATCCATTAGCGGATAGCAGGACTTTCCGTTACGACGAAGTTGCTGACAGTTCGCTCCAAAAAAACACCATCCAACAATTTTTCCAAAATGCTTAAACATTTATTTTTATCTCATTATTAATATATTTATATAATAAAAAATTAAGATATTTTTTGGCAAAAAAAATATTTCATTCAACAAAAAAGTCATTTTAAATGATTAACTTGCGTCATTCTTATCACTTTAAATTATAAATATTATGAGTTGTTTAGAAAATGCGAGTAAATTGTATGCAATGCTTGGTCAAGGTCAAACAATGGATGCTTTTGAGCAATTTTACCATCAGGATGTTGTGGTACAAGAAGCAAATGGTGAAGTGCGTGATGGTAAAGAAGCACAAAAACAAGCTATTGTTCAGTGGCAAGATATGGTGAAAGAAACGCATGGTGGTGGAGTTGATTGTATTACAGCTAATGAAGATACTAATGTTAGTTGTGTCGAAAGTTGGACGGATATTACGATGCAGAATGGTCATCGTATGAAATTAGAGGAAGTCGCTGTGCAGCATTGGAAAGATGGACAGATTGTAAAAGAACGCTTTTACTACAATGTGCCACCTTCTATGGAGCAAAAAGGGTAAAAAGGGCTATCCTAACAATGAATATTAACTGATTCAAAAACTCTCTTGACGATTGTGTTAAGGGGGTTTTCCTATTTTTTAGCCTATCAGTTGATATAAACCCATTATTAAGCATCATTTTTTGGCTATCGAAGTTAATATGATGCTAAAATAGCGTATCTTAGCAACTCTCATTTTTATTAATCAACCACTGAAATGTTTATGAAGCAAGGATTTTGGGTGTTTTTGTTAATTTTTTTGATGGCTTGCCAAACTAAGAATAGTAATCTCCAATATACAATTCACACTAAAAATAGTGGTCCTAAAGCGGAGTTAGGTAAGTTCTTGACACTAAATATGTCCTATAAGAATGAGCAGGACTCGATTATTTTTAATTCTTTTCAACGACAGAAGCCTTTGACCTTTAAGTTTTCTAAAACGTTGTTTAAAGGGGCTTTAAATGAGGGGCTTTTCCATATGGCTGCGGGTGATAGTGCTACTTTTCAGGTGCCTATTGATAGCTTATATGACGAACATATTCCTTCTTTTACCAAATCAGGCGAAAATTTGAAGTATACCATCAAATTGCTTTCTATTACAGATGCCCCTGATTTGGAACATACAAATAGTACAATTAAGGTGCGGAAAAGTGGTGGCAAATAAGCTCACTGCTTTATTTTTTACCCATTACTACCTATTTCTGTCTATTTTCTAAGAGGCTAGGAACATTGGCGACTTTCCCTTCATTCATAAATTCTACTTGCCCTAAATGTTTTCTTCTTCGCTCTGTCCTAATGCCTTTCCAAGTAGCACCACAATCATTGTAAATTAAACCACCATCTACGATGAGTTTGCCTTTGGGTTTGACGACGATTTCACTATTGGGTGGCATTGCTGTACTACATTGAATGGTGAGGGTAGCACCATCTTGTATGATTAAATCGCCTTCCAAATCTTTCTGGGAATCCCATACAAAATCACCATTGATATAGATACTTTTTTGAGGGTCATATTCACACCAAGTTCGTCTTAAAACCTTGTGTTGCTGGGCTTTCCTATTGGACATATTGTAGTGGATTTTGCCGATTTGACATGGCGAATAGGCATTTTGATGGGCATTGTAATCCATTACATTGTTGGAAACTTTTTCGGGCGAACATTTTGGATTGCTATTGCTTTTGAACCAACAATTGTTGTTACGAGGCGTATCTTCACAGCCATCATTGGTTGCCCAAGTGTGTGAAAGCCCCAAACTATGTCCTAATTCGTGGTTGAGGTGCTTGGCAAACATGGATACGCTGATATTTTCAAAGCTATTGTTGTTTTCTCTTAAATCATCTTTGTAGTGATGATAAGGCCCTGCTATTTTAATCCATTTGCTCGTGCCCACCCCATTAACTTTGGGATTATACGTTTTTGAAGCGATGCTATCGGGATGATGCTCTAAGACGAAAATATTAACGGCTTCCTTTTTTCTTATACCAAAAGTATCGTACTGAGCCGATGAAAAAAGCCAATAATCTCGACTTTTTTGATTTTTGTTAAAATAGGCTAAAGAATCATGGGTATGAAAATAAATTCCATTGTCGTTTGGATTTCCTTCTACACCTGCAATCTCATATTGTAAACGAGTTGGCAAAATAGGTGTCGTATTTCCTTCTGGCAAATGCATTTGCTGATTCTCTACCAAAAGTCTATTGGCTCTATCCAACAATGTCTTTGAGAAAGCCTCTCCCAATTTCCTATCAAAAGTCGCTGTTCCTGCCTTATTGTTGATATAATGAAAATTGACCCTTACATAACGAGTCGGTGTGTGTTCAGGATTGTCCACATCAGGCATGTAAGCTGCCTTATCTTTGCAGAGATTTACTGCAATAGGATTGTTAGTTGTATTATTTACAATGTATTGTTGCAAATCAAAAAGCTGGCTGGCTGGCTGGTTGCTGCAAAATCCTATAATCAAAAAGGATAAAAAGACGATGTATTTCATAGTATCAATATTTCACGCAATTTAAGTAAAAAAAATTATCGTTTGAGTGGTTTTTGTAGTTTTTGTGGTTCTTGTAGTTCTTGAACGACTCAAATATCTTAAACTAAATAAGGAGAGAACGGTTTATTTTTCATCGTTACGCTAAGTCCTGCTATACGCTATTATGGTGGCTAACCTGTCACAGACAATGGCCCACCTACGCCACCATACCGCTGCTATCAGGTCTATTTTGGATGGTTTGGACCCAGAAAAAAGGTGTTTTGTGGTAAATTCTTATCTTCTAATGTACTAAACAACTATCTTTTAGGTTTTAATTGTGAAAAAATTATAGAAAAAACTAAATTTGTGAAAATTTACTAAAAGATGGCCAACATGAAACTTTCCCATATATTGATTCTTATGTTACTTGTTTTCTCTGCTTGTACCAATACAACAGATACCACACCTACAACAAGTCAAGCAAATAATACAACAGAAAATACCCAAGTAATTAAGCCTATAGATCGAGCAAGCCTCACACAAGAAATCAACAAAGTCGAGAATGAACTATATAATTCCAAGTCATTTAGTTTTAATGCACAAAAAGCCAATGCCGTTGTTGCTGCTTATAGCCAATTTACCAGTGCTTATCCTCAAGACGCTAAAACACCCGAATATTTGTTTAAATCGGCTGAAATCTATCGTTCTCTAAAGCAATATCAAAAAGCAGTTACAACCTATCAGACGATTTGTGATAAGTATCCTGATTTTGAAAAAAAGCCACATAGCTTGTTTTTAATGGGCTTTAGCTATGAAAACGATTTAAAAAACTTGGATGAGGCGAAAAAGGCTTATCAAACGTTCTTGGACAAACACCCTAGTCACGAATTGGCAAAGGATGTTACTTTCTCTTTAAGCAATTTGGGACGTGCGCCTGAAGATATTATTAAGGAATTTGAAAAGAATAAGAAGAAATAAGTGCGTTTTTTGTGGTTGGGTAACATGGTGAATGTAATCCAAACTTACGAGCTTATCCACTACCTCCTATTCCTCACAAGTTTAAGGTATCCATTTATATAAAGACAAATAATCCTTTTCTACCAACAATTCCATATTTAAGTCCTTCACTAAATCCTGTCCGTTATTGTACGCTCTTTTCGCTGTTTCAGATGCAGGGCGTTTTATATCATCACCAAACAAGTCAGCATTAAAAATAACCAAAATAGGTTTGTTATTTAACTTCATCTTCAAATTTTCTGACGCTTTCCCCTCCAAAAAAATACCCATCAATTCTTTTGCTTGATTTACGGCTGTTCTTGACATTTTACTTGACATCAAAGGTAATTTGCTTTCTATAGATAACTGATAGGTTTGTGTGCAAAACTTATCTTGTGGGTCAATAGTATATTCATAGTTTTCGCTGCCCACATGATAAAAAGGAATGGGTAAAATGGCTTGATAATCCTGAAAATCAATGTCTTTCGCTAAGTTTCTGATTTCACTTGTCGTTTCTATTTCCACCAAACTATTAACAAAATAATGGCGATTCATTTTTTTAACAAAATCATGAGTATCAGCAATACTTAATATGAATAAGCCCGCAATGAATATTTGTATAAAATAATTGATATTGGGTGTTTTTCCTTCTTTTTTTAATTTACTTTTCTTCCAGTAATGATCAATTATTATTGCTATAATAATGTTAAATATCCAGAAAAAGGGCCAGCTAAATCGCCCTAAACACCTAAATTGTGCTAAACGAGGAACAATTTTTTTACCAATGTACAAAGGATTCAAATAATTGTAAAAATAGTAGGTATTGTCTAAAAAATAATAGACTTCTCCTAAAGAAACAAGCAAACAAAACAAAGCCATTAAGCCCAAAATAAACAGCAATTTTCCTTGTTTTTGTTCCCTAAAAATTGCTTTTAATGAAATGGCTTGTTCTTTAAAAAACAACTTCATTAGCCCAATTCCTAGTAATCCATACAAAGCAAAACCGCCTAAATAAGCATAAGATTCGTAGTTGATTTTTTTATTATAAGCAACTGGAAACCTAAGAGAGTTCCAATCATAATGGGTAAATAGTGCGGAAAAAGTAAGTTTCCAATTTTCCCAATCATAGCCTTCCGCTTTCACTTTTCTAAGCACATAATAACTATCAATTCCTTTAATGAGGGTAATAACAACAACAAAAGCAATGCCTACAATGCCCAAGGAAAGTCCTACAATTTTCAGCCCTCTCAAAGGTTTTTGGTAATGTGTTAATCCCCAAAACCCCATAAAAAATAAGACCATTAAACCGACTATGGGCAGATAATATAAATGAATAAAGGAACTTAAAATGATGTGTAGCGACAACAAAGAAGCATATAAAAACAATTTAAAAGTATTCTCTTTTTCTTCTTGGTAACTACTCCATATTTTTAATAATAAGTAAATACCTAATAAAATAATCCACGCTAAGGATAAATTACAATGTCCTGGCATAAAACGGGTAATCTGTGGATTAATCCACGGAAGGGAAATCGAAAGAATGAAGAGTAAATATATGTTTTCTATGAAAAAACGTAAAATTTTGTACGTTAATAAAGTAGTTAGCAGAATACCTAAGATAAAAAACAGATTATAAATTAAAAAGGTATGATTGCTCAGATCTATAATATTTTTGGAAATAAATTTAAGTGGAACACTTAATAAGGGGGTAGCATCGGTATAAAACACATATTCCCCGTAAGGGTAGTTCATATTATTGTACTTAAAATAACCGTCCTTAAGGTCTTCCCTAAGAAAAGTATGATAAGTAAAATAGTTTTTTAAACCATCAAAAACATTGTTTAACAGAAACTCATTAGGATGTATAAAAAATTTATTAAATCCAATAAACAAAAGTACGATTTGCACAGGCAAGATACTAAAACTAAGGTATTTTGTGAATTGGTTTTGCATTGGTCTATTTTAACTAAGTAAGGGAACGAAGTGAATAGGAACATAAGAGACGCTATAAGTACCTCATTCCCTGTTATTTAGGTTTTTTTATAAAGGTATTTAGTTTTGTTCCTTACTTACCATAAGCATATTCTAATCTGATGATTGCCTAACACTTCAATGGCGGGTGGTTTTGTATGAATTTCACGATTTCTTTGGGGCTGTCAGAAAGGGTGAGTAGGTCGTTGTATTTTTTTCCTTTGGATAATTCTTCCAACAATTCATAGATTTTTGTTTCTTTGGTGTAGCGTTTTTTTCCTAAAAATGCCATGGGGCTGTAGTATCCCATTGTGCCATAATGATTTTGGGCTGCATCCATAAAGATTTCTTGGGTTGTGCCTGCGCTGCCTGGTGCAAAAACGATTCCATATAAGGAAATCGCTAAAAGGGTGTCTTCTCGTATGCTGTTGGAGAAGTATTTGGCGATGTGGGAGGCGAAAAGATTGCTGGGTTCATGACCATAAAACCATGTGGGAATGGCTAAATTTTCTGTGCCTTTGGGGTATTTTTTCAAAACTTGTTTGGCTGTTTCGATATAGCCTTTGTCGGTATATTTTGGGGCGACTTTGAGGATTTCAAAGGCGTCTTTTAAGTCTGCTGTTTTCCTTCCTGCAAAATATGCCCCTAAATTAGCGGCTTCCATAATGCCTGGTCCTCCTCCAGAAACGACAAAGTAGCCTGTTTCGGCAAGCATTTTGGCGAGTTGGGCGGTTTTTTTAAAGAAGGGATTGGTGCGGGCGATACCGTGTCCACCCATAATACCGACGGCTTTTCTTTTGGTCATTCCCTTATCGTCATAGGCTAATAAGTCTCGCAAGGCATCATCTATGGCGTGGTCGTGGATGCGTTGGGCTAAGGCTTCGTTGATGTTGGGATTGTAACGGGTGGTAGAAAAGTGATTGTATATTTTTAAATCGTGGCTGTTGTCTTTTCGGCTGGAAAATCCTTTCATCAATTCTTTCCATGTATAGAGTGATTTTCTAAAGGGATTGTAAGGTAAATTCTCAAAATTACCGTAAACTTTTGCTCCTTTGTTTCGCAGTTCTATTTCCATTTCTATGGTCATTTCACAACCTAAGAAAGTGGTATTACAGATTTCGACTTCGTTCCAATTAATTGTACTTTCTGTTAAATTTAGGTTTTGTAGAGTACAATTTTCTAAAGAGGGTGTTTGGGATACGAGTTGTTCAAGGTTTTTTATTTCCTTTATTATCGTTTCGTTGCAGGGTGCGTTTCTCATTTTTTTGTTTGAGTGGTTTAAGTCGTTTGAGTTGTTTTTGGAGCGAACTGTATGGTGCTTCGTCGTGGTGCATGGTCTCGCTATCCGCTACTATAGCTATAGAGAGAACCACAAAACACACAAGAACCGAACCAAGAACTACAGCACTAAGAACTACAGAACCAAGCAAAGCTATAACGCTGCTATCGAGGCTATTTTACATGGTTTGAACGTTATTGAGTTTTCTCTGCAATGTTCCTTTCAACGCAAAGGCGCAAAGGTTACGCAAAGTTCGCAAAGAATTAGAACGAAATTTCACCTTGCGTTTAAGTTGATATGCTGTTCATTCAGCGGAGTCGAAATGACCGCAAACAAAAAACGTGCAGAACAACAATGATTGAGACCATGCAAAATAGCCCTGATAGCAGTGGTTGGATGTTTGCGTTGGCTGCCGTTACGGTTCTGGTGTGGAAATGCAAGGCATCTTGGAGATGCCTTGCAAGACGGTTCTGTCCGTGAAAAAATGCAAGGCATCTTGAAGATGCCATCCATTAACGGATAGCAGGACTGAACGTAACGACGAAGCTGCTGACCTTTCGCTCCAAAAAGAAATCAATTAATCTACGTTAAAGATTTCTTTGTCGATTTTTTTGTTGACGATGATGCTTTCTGCTTTTGCAATAATCTTTTGTGGTCCTGCTTGGACAGTTAAACTGTGGGGGAATTTGACGCCTTTTATTTCTTTGTAATCGGCATAGTTGGACACGACAATCATTGGGCCTCTTGAGGTTTCTTCCCTTTTGACACTTCTTAGTTTTAAACCGCTTTCGACGGCAAAATAATCTGTGTATTTGAGTCCTGTGGGTGAAGTGATTTCTATGACATAGGCGTCTTGTCCATCTACTTTTTCGATATTGAGCAATTGGGTTTTGTAGCCCATTTCGTCATATTTCAATTCGGGTAAAATGGCTAAAGAAACGTATTCGTCTTGGATGTCGGCTTCCGTGATTTCGTTTTTACCTTCTGGACTTAACTCAAAACCTTTTGTACCATTGATGACTTTATGTTGCATGACTTGTTCATTGAAAATCATTTTGGTACAAGCTTTCTCGTCAATTTCTTGGTACTTTTCAATAATCATATTCAATCCTCCTGTCTCTGCTAAGAATTTAGAGGCTACTCTTTTGGTTTTTCTCCATTTCTTTTCGCCTCCTGTGGCATTGATGTATTTTGCTAAAACGGTTTTACTCGTTGTATTTGGTGGAATAGGAGAAACAGATGGTAAGATGGGATTCCCTAAATAATCTACGTAATGAATTAAGGCATCGGCACCATAAAATTTCAATTTTGAAGCGACTTCTTTTTTGTTTCCAACGACCAAGATGTGTGCATTATCGGGCTTGATATATTTTGCTGCCATTGCTTGTACATCTTCTACAGTGACTGCTTCTAAAGACTTTAAATAATTGGCGTAGTAGTCTTTGGGTAATTTGTAACGAGCCGTATTAAGAGCAAAATTGGCGATGGTTTGGGGGTTTTCTAAAGAGCGAGCAAAATCACCTGTCATCACATTTTTGGTTAATTGTAGTTCTTCTATCGTGACGGGTTCTCTTACAATTAGACGCATTTCTTTGAGCAATTCTACCAACGCACTGTCTGTTACTTCGTTTCTAACGCTTGCACCTGCGCTAAAAAAGCCGACTAATTCGTCTTTCTTAAGTCGAGAATATGCGCCATAGGTGAAGCCTTTGTCCTCTCTCAAATTTTGCATCAATCGAGCGGAAAAACTGCCTCCACCCAATATTTCATTGAGGACGCTTGCTTTGATGGCATCTTCGCTACCAACTTCTAAATGGATGGGATACGTCACCATCACAAAAGATTGTGGTGCGTCCATTTTGTCAACAAAAGTTACTTTGTTGGAGTCGGGAATTTCGGGCATATCGTATTTCATAGAAGGGATTTTTCCTTTTTCCCAACTACCAAAATATTGTTCTACCAATGGTTTTGCTTCATCAACAGATATATCTCCTACAATGACAAGGTAGGATATATTGGGCCGAAAGAACGTCTCATATAAAGTCTTGCATTCGCTGGCTTCAATGTTGTTGATGGTTTCTTCTGAGACAACCTCGCCATAGGGGTGTTCTTTTCCATAGCGCAAAACACGTCCTACATTGCGGGCAATGGCTGTGGCATCATCTTGTTGTGCTGCTAATTCGGATAGTTTTTGTTTGCGTATCTTTTCTAATTCTGTCTCAGGAAAAATTGGGTCTAATAGGACATCAGACATGATATCCAATAAATTAGGGAGATGCTTTGTCATGCTTCGTGCAAAAATCCCTGTAGAAGTTGTGCTTAAACTTGCTCCTAAGAAGTCAATTTCTTCGTCAATTTTTTGTTTAGAACGTTGGGTTGTTCCTCTTTTTATTAATTGTCCCATCATGCTCATTGCACCTATTTTGTCGCCTTCCAATAAGGGATCTGCGTCAATGGAAAGTTGTAAAGAGACGATAGGAATTTTTCGATTTTCTACCACAAAAACTTTTAAGCCATTGGGTAAAGAAAAAGATTCGTAAGAGCCTATTTGTATTTTTGGAGCTGGACCTGCTTGTGGTACAATACTCCTATCTAATGTTTGGGCATTTATGTTCATGCTTATAATAATTATTCCGATTAAAACACTTAAAGTTATTCGATACATCGCAATTAGTTAATCAGTGGTTGGTTGGTTGATTGGTATATTAGGGAATTAGTGGTTTGGTGGACTAGTATATTAGGGAATTAGTGGTTTGGTTTATCCCAAACACTTGGCCTTTGAATCACGGATTTTTTTGGATTTTTCGGATTGCTTGGATTTCTGTTCACGATTAAGACGTTGCAGTGCAACGTCTCTACGAGGCATCCAAAAAATACAACTACAAAAACGACTTAAACCACAAAAACCACAAAAACTATTTCTTAGGTAAGTAGTGTAGTACGACTCTATTCTTTGGGACTAAATATTTTTTTGCCACTCTTTGGATGTCTTCTTTGGTGACTTTCATATACCGATTAATTTCGGTATTGATAAGATTTGCATCGCCAAAGTACATTTTATAGTTTGCTAGTTTTTCTGCTCTTCCTACCACACTTGATTTTGAATTAACAAAGTCGTTTTCTATTTGGTTTTTTAGTTTTTGAAATTCTTCGTCAGAGATGAGTTCGTTTTTGACTCGTTCGTACTCTTCGTCCATTGCTGCTTCGGCTTCTTCTACGGAAACGCCTGCGTTGGTAATGGCAAATGCTAAGGTAATGCCTGGATCTTCTAAACTAAAGGGAAATGCTCCTGATTGTATCGCTAATTGTTTGTTATCGACTAAAGAACGGTATAAACGAGAACTTTCGCCTTGTGACAATAAGATGGTTAGCATATCCACCGCATAAAAATCTTCTGTTCCTTGTGCTGGAATGTGGTATGCTTGTACGACTGCTGGCAATTGGATATTGTCCCGAATGACATCTCTAATTTCTTTTTTCTGTTCAGGCTCTACAATCGTTGGGCGAGAAATCTCTTTTACACCTTTGGGAATGTCTCCAAAGTATTTCTCAACCATTTGCTTCGTTTCTTCTATGGTAATATTGCCTGCAATGGATAGGATGGCATTGTTGGGAACATAGAAGGTTTTGTAAAAATTGACAAAATCTTCTTCTTGTGCTGCATTCAAATGTTCCATGTATCCGATAACGGGCCATTGATAAGGATGTTCTTTGTAGGCTCGTTTCATTGTTTCGAGAATCACAGAACCATATGGTTGATTTTCGATACGTTGTCTTCTTTCTTCCTTGACGACCTCTCTTTGTGTTTCAATACCTACTTTTTCGACCTTTGCATGCAACATACGCTCTGATTCTAACCACAATCCTAATTCTAATTGGTTGGAAGGTAAGATCTCGTAATAGAATGTTCTGTCGTAAGACGTATTGGCGTTGAGTCGTCCTCCTGCGTTTTCGACATATTTAGAATACTCCCCACGTTCAATATTTTCAGAACCCTCAAATAGCAGGTGTTCAAAGAAGTGGGCGAAGCCTGTTCGATCTGGAGATTCGTTTTTTGAGCCTACATGATACATCACAGACACCGCTACAATGGGCGTTGTATGATCTTCGTGCAAAATGACAGTCAATCCATTTTCCAATTGGTATTCTTGAAATTCAATTTTGCTTTGGGCTTGTATGTTCTCCATGAGCAGTAAAAAGATTAATAAATAAAAAATATTCTTCAAAATGTTTACAATTTTATTGTAGATACCTCTGATATAAGTTGGACAAAGATACCTAAACCATTATTGAGTTTAGATGGGTTTACGAAGTTTTTTTGATTTGTGGGGTTGTATCTGTGAAAAATAGCCCTGATAGGAGTGGTATGACTTTTAGTTTATGTGGTTTATGTGGTTTATGTAGTTTTTGTGGTTGGCATTTCAACTTCGCCCAATGACCTAAAAGTCATAATAGCGGATAGCAGGACTTTCCGAAAATTGAAAGATAAACCGTTTGCTCCAAAAGAGAAATGTATTTGAAAATGAGTTGTTCTTGAATAATGTCAAGGGAAACTGAACCTTGTTTGTAGCATTTACGTATACTGGAGTCGTGTAATTTATAATTTGTATAAAACAAATTTTCATCAAATACGCTACATAACTAAATTAAACTATATTACAATTCAGTACAAACCCAGAATCTATTTACTGCCAAAAAGACATATTTGCAAGAACAAAAATCTGCCATTTTTTCAGTTTAAAAAATAAAATATGACGATTTAAAAATTTTATAACTACCTTTATAAAAGCATTTCTGTATCTAAATGCAATTTTTTGAAAAAAAAATATGAAAATTTGGCACAAATTTTAATGCTATATTATTAGCTCAACTACTTTGTTGTGCCTACACAATAATGATAAATGTGACGTAAAAATATCAACTACGTCAATCAATAAACAAACATTTCTTAATCACATTTTTTTTTAATTCAACATTTCAAATTATGTCTATCAATTTAATGAACCTTGTAAAAGACCAAATGAGCAGCAGTGTTATGTCTCAAATTGGCGGTCTTTTGGGAGAAGATGTGAGCACTACTCAAAAAGGAGTAGATGCAGCATTACCTGCTTTATTAGGAGGTTTGATGAGCAAAGTTTCAGGTAACGATACCTCTGGAGCTTCAAGCTTGTTGAACCTTATTAAAACAGAAAAACATGATGGAAGTATGCTTAACAACATTTCAGGCTTATTTTCTGGCGGAGAGCAAACGAACTCTCTTTTAAAAATGGGAACAGGCTTATTAAGTTCTCTTTTCTTTGGAAACCGCTCTAACTCTATGTTCGATTTGGTCGGCAGAGCTGCTGGTTTCAGAAACTCTCGCTCTTCCTCTTCTATCTTGGGGATGTTGGCGCCTATCTTATTAAACTTCGTTGGAAAACGAGTAATGGGTGGTGGTTTAGATGCTTTGGGTCTTAAAAACTTATTATTAGGACAAAAAGATCACGTAAAATCTGCTGCTCCAGCAGGCTTGGCAAGTGCTTTGGGAATTTCTAGCTTTGATAGCTTTGGAGATTCTCTTAGAAACGTTGCTGGCGGTGCTGTAGATGGTGGCAAAAGAGTTGTGGGTGGTGCTGTAGATGGCACTAAAAACATTGCAAGCGGTATTGGTAATGCTGGTAAAGGTGTTGCGAGTGGTATTGGTAATGCTGGTAAAGGTGTTGCGAGTGGTATTGGTAATGCTGGTAAAGGTGTTGCGAGTGGTGTGGGTAATGCTGGTGGTAAAGTTGTAGGAGGTGCTACAGATGTCGCTAAAAGCGGTGGTGGCTTACTCAAAAAACTACTTCCTTTGGCATTCTTACTAATTGCTGGTCTTATTGCTTGGCCTTTCCTTAGAGGATGTGGCGGAGAAGCAATGGATGCGACGAAAAATGTAGCGAACAAAACGGTACAAACAACAAAAAATGCAGCAGGGGCGGTGGTTGATGGTACGAAAAATGTCGCTGGAAAAGCAGTAGATGCCACAAAAAATGCTGGTAATGCTGTAGTGGATGGTACAAAAAATGCAGCAGGTGCCGTAGGTAATGCGGCTGGTAATGTTGTAGATGGTGCTAAAGGTTTGGTGCAAAAAGGAGCTGATTTCTTCAAATTTGCACCAGGTACTACAGAAGGAAAATTTGCAAATTTCCTTACAGATTCTAAAAGTAATTTAAACCAATCATTTGTTTTAGACAAAGTTTTCTTTGAAACTGGTTCTGCTAATCTTAAGCCTGAATCAAAAAGACAATTGAATAACATTGTAAAGGTATTAAAAGCTTACCCTAAAGTAAAGATTGAAACACAAGGGCATACGGACAATGTAGGAAATCCTGCAAGCAATAAAGCATTATCGCAAAAACGTGCTGCTTCTGTTAAAGCTTATTTACAAAAACAAGGTATTCCTGCTAATCGTGTGGTAGCTAAAGGATTTGGCGATGCTAAACCAAGAGCGAAAAACGATTCAGCAGCTAACAAAGCGAAAAACAGAAGAACTGAACTTAAAGTTACAGCAAGATAGGATAGACATAACTTATAGGTCTTTGAACGGCGACCTATCCTGTTCTTATAAAGGCTTATAAAAATGAAAGGCAGTACTCGATTTCGGGTACTGCCTTTTTTTTTTGTTTTATAGTAAGTGATGAGTGGCAGGTGACAAGTGATTTTTGGACGGTTCGTTTTTTCCTTTTTTTTTGGAGAGAACGGTTTGTCTTTCATCGTTATGGAATGTCCTGCTATTCGCTACTATACCAAAATGCCCTTTTGGGCAGACACATGGGGTCTGCCCCTACTATGCCAACGCTATTTTGGTATAACGCTACTATCAGGTCTATTTTGGATGGTTGGAACGGCTTATTGCGGTTGCTTTTTCCTCTACACTCTCATGCCTACATCAAAAGACGTTGCAGTGCAATGTCTCTACGAAACATCTATTGTCCGATTGGGTGCCAAGTCGTTTTGACTTCTTGGGTGTCCAATATGAAATAAGGGCTTTGACCTTCTTCTGTGAGCCATTTTTTGTCTTTGTATAAAATGACTCTTTTTAGGTTGTTGGTTGCATTTTTTTGGATGGTTTTAATTTCTTCTTTGTCATTGCCACAATAGACAAAAGCATTGACGTCCATATGCGTAGAAAAGTGTCCAGCCAATTCGCTTCTCAAACCTGTGAGGATATTAATGACACCACCTGGTACATCGGAAGAATTAAGCACTTCTGCAAAGGAAATGGCGCATGTGGGATGCGTATTAGATGCTAAGACAATGCATGTATTGCCTCCACAAATAACAGGAATGATGCTTGAGACCAAACCTAATAAACCATGTTCTTCTGGTGCAAATACAGCGATTACGCCCATTGCTTCTTGTACAGAGAAATTGAAATGTGAAGATGCTACAGGATTGACGGCACTAAATATTTGTTGGTATTTGTCTGACCATCCTGCATAGTAAACCAATCGGTCTATCGTTGTGTTGACTTCTTTTTCTGCATTTGCAGCCGTTGCCCCTGTTGTTTGGAGTTCTGCGATAAATTGTGCTTTACGCCCTTCTAACATTTCGGCAATTCTATATAAGATTTGACCACGATTGTAGGCACTTCTTCCAGCCCAACCGCCAAAAGCTTTGCGAGCATCTACGACTGCATTCCGAAAATCTTTTCGAGAACCTCGACATACATTTGCTATTAATTTTTGTTTTTTATCCATTAGCTTATAATATCTTCCTGATTCTGTACGAGGAAATTTTCCACCAATATACAATTTGTAGGTTTTTTGAACGGCTATGTGTCCTGTAAGGTTTACTTGTCCATTCAAACCGTTATCTATTGGTTTTGCCTGTCCATTGGTTTTTGCTTTTTTGACGGGCTTTTTCTTTACTACTCTTTTTATTTTTGTTTTAGCCATTTTTCTATTTATTTATTAAGTGACGAGTGTGATGATGGTGACGGGTGACTTGTGACGAGTGACAGGTGAATTGTGTGATTCTATCCTTGTCACTTTTCCAAGTTATCATTCCCTTTAGGATTAGTTTAGGCGTAAATAGGGTAATAATCCGTGTAATCCACCTTCTCGTCCGAAACCACTTTCTTTGTATCCTCCAAATGGAGAAGTTGGATCAAATTTGTTATACGTATTTGCCCAAATCACCCCTGCTCGCAATTTGTTGGTCATCTTAAATATTTTTGACCCTTTGTCTGTCCAAACACCTGCGGACAAGCCATAGTGTGTATTGTTGGCTTTCGTTAAGACTTCTTCTAACGTTCTGAATGATTGAACGGCTAAGACAGGACCGAAGATTTCTTCTTGTACGATTCGGTGCGATTGTGATGCCTGTGTGAACAGAGTCGGACGACACCAATATCCGCCTGTTGATGGCAATGGACAACTGCTTTCGTAAAAATTACCGCCTTCTTGCTTACCAACTTCGATATACTTTTCGATGGTTTCTAATTGGCTTTTAGAATTGATTGCTCCGATGTCTGTATTTTTGTCCAATGGATCACCGATAATGAGGGTTTCCATTCGGTCTTTGAGTTTTTGTATCACTACATCCTCAATTCCTTCTTGAACGAATAGACGAGAACCCGCACAACACACATGCCCTTGATTGAAGTAAATTCCGTTGATAATTCCTTCTACTGCTTGGTCGATTGGTGCATCTTCCATTATGATGTTGGCTGCTTTTCCGCCCAACTCTAAGGTTACTTTTTTGTCTGTTCCTGCAATAGAATTTTGAATCAACTTCCCTACACCTGTAGAACCCGTAAAAGCAACTTTATCTATATCTGGATGATTGACAATGGCTGCTCCTGTTGCACCTGCTCCTGTGACAATATTGACGACACCTGGTGGTAAATCAGCTTCTTGGATTAACTCCGCTAATTTTAAGGCGGTTAGGGACGTTGTTTCCGCAGGTTTTAGGACAACGGTATTGCCTGTAGCTAAGGCTGGCGCAATTTTCCATGCTGCCATCAATAAAGGAAAGTTCCAGGGGATGATTTGTCCTGCAACACCGACGGGGCTTGTTTGGCGATTCGGGAAGGCATAGTCTAATTTGTCTGCCCAACCTGCATAGTAGAAAAAGTGTGCGGCTGCTAAGGGAATGTCTATTCCTTTGGATTCTCGAATGGCTTTTCCACCGTCTAAACTTTCAATAACAGCAAATTCTCTTGCTCTTTCTTGCAATAATCGAGCGATTCTATAGATATATTTTCCTCTGTCTTTTGCAGACATTTTTGACCAGTATTTGTCATAGGCATTTCGGGCTGCTTTAACGGCAGCATCTACATCTTCGGCACCTGCTTCTGCGATGCTTGCGATTTTTTTGCCTGTTGCTGGATTCAAAGTATTGAAATATTTGCCTTTTTTGGGAGCGACAAATTTTCCATTGATAAATAAATTGTATTTATCAGCTAATTGGATATGGTCTTGGCTTTCAGGTGCGGACGCATATTCCCAGTTTGTATTAAAATTTAATTTACTTTTCATTTTTTTTTTTTAAGTGACGGGTGGCGTGTGACTGGTGACGAGTGATTTTTGTGACGGGTGACAAGTGACAAGTGACGGGTGGCGTGTGACTGGTGACGAGTGATTTTTGTGACGAGTGACGAGTGATTTTTGTGACGGTGATTTCTGTTCTTTTTTCTTCACTTATCCTTTGTCTCTCGTCCCTTTACCTAATCTTTAGAGAAGTAGTCTAAGGATTGGTATGCACCTGTTTCTTGTTTAA
>Ga0209185_1001275_pt1 | contig 22756 bp, 16 predicted proteins | sample SidtaG_2_FD_187425 | JGI IMG/M metagenome (GOLD analysis project Ga0209185, IMG submission 187425) | Marine algal microbial communities from Sidmouth, United Kingdom - Sidmouth_Asex2 metaG (SPAdes) (version 2) | ecosystem: Host-associated > Algae > Red algae > Unclassified | place: Sidmouth... | reverse complement strand
TCCTCACCATTCAATGAATAGCTGTAATCGATATTTCCATCTTGGGTGAAATCAAGCGCCTTGTATGAAATAGAAATTGAATTTTGATCATAGTCCAAACTTGTATCCGATTCAGATTTACAAGGAATGTTATTAACTAAGAATGACTCTATCAATGGCATCTTTGGTGCAATAGCTATATTTTCATCAGCTATATATGCTAATCCATTGGAAGTGGCAACGAGTATCGTGTCATTGATAATCAAGGCATCATTGACTTCATTAGATGGTAGTCCATGCTTGCTAGAATAATTAGTGATGGAGGAAGACCCTTTTCCTTTCAAAATAGAAATACCAGCCTTGGTACAAACTACTATTATGCCTGACGAGTCCACTACAACGCGTTCTATATTATTGGATATTAGACCTTCGTCTGAATTAACAATTCTCAAATCGTCTTCTCCATCCCATATTCCTAAGCCACCGCCTAAGGTTCCTAAATAATAATGGTCGTTATGCTTTTCAATGGAGTTCACTCTGAAATTGAAAAAGGAATGGACACTATCGAGTTTTATTTTGATATTGTCCTTGAGTAGGTATAATCCATCTCGACATCCTAGTAGAAAGTCATCTTTATAGTCAATAACATCAACAATACCTAGCTGAAGCTTAGTTGGGTAGCTCTGATATATTGGGACCTCTTGCAAATTATCATATAAAAAAAAACCATGTACCCCTATAATTAAGTAATTACCATTATCTAATTGCCTGATTTTCTTCGATCTGATTAGTTTATTAATTCCTTGATGTTCAAGTATTCTTACATTTATTTTTTCATCTTTCATCACCACATAAGGCCTGATGCTTAAAGAGAAAAACTTTATGCCTGAATATGAATCGTTAAAAAAATGAAACAACTTATTATTTGGATTACTAAACTCTATCATTTCTTTATTTTCCAAAATATTCAACCTGACTACAGAGGTGTAATCGACATTGATGAAAATTTCTGACATCTTGGTAGCTTGAATATTTATCAAGTTTTTATTAACAATCAGTGGTGTATTGACTTGTGTGATTTCGGTTGGTTTAAGAACAAAAATGCCATCTTCTAAAGTTGTTATAACGAGTATGCTATCCTCGGCTAAAAGCAATTTACTTACGGAGATATTTGGAAACAAATGAGTAAAAGACTCAGAGCCAATATCTTGAACTGAATTATAATATTTAACACCACCTTCATCCAATTCTGCAGTCAGTATACCTGACGAAGGCAATTCGACCAAGTCCTTTATGCCAGGACTTGGGATAATGTCATATAACAATGAATCTTCGAAGAGATAGATATGGCCATTACTATAAAAACAAATTTTATCACCCTCAAATAGAATCCCAAATCTATTTGTAAATTTTTCTTGATCTTTCCTATACTTTAAAGTAATCACATTAGAACCATAGCTTAAGTTTGATATGCCAATAGAATAGCCATTATTGAAGCGAAAATATTCAGTTGGTTTAAAGCCTTTTTCATAAGTAATAACTTTAGAATCTACGATAATAAAGCTTTGCATTTTCTTTTCGAATTCAGTACTATAAATTGATTGTCCATCTTTGTCTAGTTTAACTAATCCGTAGTCGCTTATAGAAACATACAATGTGTCTTTAGTACTTATATAGAATTCTAAAATTTCAGACCTTATTCTGTCTGATTTTAATTCCTCTATTGAGCTATTGAATGGATAAGCAATTATGGTGTCTTGCGTAGATACATATTTATAGAATTTATCAGAGTAAGTTCTTACCCAAATATCATTATGGCTATCGATTTGCATCTGCAAGCAAGAAAGATCTTCAAGTCCTTCTTTTATGCCAAAGTTCTTAAAGCCATACCCATCAAATCTTGAAAGCCCTCTATCTGTAGCTATCCATATATAACCCATACTATCCTGAACCGCAGCATGGCACTCATTACTAGGTAGACCATCTTCTAAAGTGTATTGGGTGATCTGATAATTGGGAGCTTGACTTGCAAGCTGAGATGACAAAAAAAAGTAGATGGCTGCTATTTGAAAAAACCTGACCATCTAAGAAATACCTCTCTCTATAATTTTAAGAAGTTCAGATTTTTTTCTTCTAGAGACAGGCACAGATTTTCTGTTTGATAATATGACACTACCACCATCTCCTTTTTGGAATTCTTTAATATGATCAATGTTTACTAAGTGGCTAAGATGTGTTCTGTAAAATAAGGATTTGGACAATTGAGATTCGATTTCTTTTAGACTTTTACTGCAATGAATCTCTTGTCCCTCAATAGTGCACACTTTGCAATAAGAACCATCAGCTTCTATATGAACGATATTTTCTTCGCTAGCAAACACAATACCTTTAGAACTCTGGATGCTAATCTTATCTATAGTGGGATATTTAATTCCAGGTATGATATCTGCCAATTTCTGCATCAGCTGCTGATTATAGTCTCGGGTCTTTACTCTATCTATGGCAGTCAGAACGTCTTTAGGGAGGTATGGTTTTAATATATAATCAATAGCCTCATACCTGAATGCCTTAGAGGCATACTCTTCATAGGCGGTTGTGAATATGATTTTATATTGATTATAATCTATAGCATCTAAAATGTCGAAAGCCGTACAGTCCTCTAAGCTGATATCAAGAAATATTATATCTGTCTTGGTCTTTTCTATCAATTCTAACGATCCTGCTAATGATGCTGCGTTGCCCAGATATGTAATATTTGGGCAATACTCATCGAGTATATTCTTTAGGAGCAATTGAGCGGATAGCTCGTCTTCTATAATGATTGTTTTCATCATCTGGTAATTTTGGTATCTTGGTTGGGCACTAATATAAAGCAAAGATTTAGTAGTGCCTAGCAATATCCAGTAAGCAAGAGCCCTGATTTTTAAAAGAGTCAATAATGGTAATCATTCTCAGAATAAGAAATTATAGAGTCTTCTAATCTTATGAATTTTAATTCAGACAATGGATTTTCAAATTCGTAGATAATAGTGTAGGTGCTTGAATCCTAGGCCTTCATAGATATGTATGACATAGAAAACGAAATCATCGTAAAGGAACAAAAAGCTGACCTAGGCATAGATGAATATAAGCTCATTAAGGCAAATTTATGCAAGGATTAAAGAAACTTAATAACGTCCTGTTATGATATATACATTTCTAATCGTACCTGTGAGGTTAAATTGACAATTATAATAATCGTTCACTTTCACATATAAACATATCATATCATATATTTCTAACTACAAGCCTTTGAAACCTAAAACACAAACAACTCATCCAATAGCGCTGGTCTTCCAGAATACTTTTTTCTGGGCTCTTCTGCGATGCCGGTGGCCTTTTTGTCAGTCGTCAGTATTTTTATTTGCCTGATATATCCAGCAGCTGCTGGATAAGTTTTCTGTTGACCACTCTGCCTTTTGGAGAAAGTATTATATGGATATGATGTTCAAAGAGATCAGAGAATTCTTCTGGGTACTTCTTACCGAGATGTGGCTCATAATTATTGAGATAGAGGTTAGCGCCACCATCTTGCAGATATTTTAATAATCTATCCAGTAGATCATCTTTGATTTAAAATTCTTCAAGTAAATGGTTGCTTTGCTGCCCACACTGTTCAATGTCCACTATAAGTTCTTCAAGATATTTCTTCCATTTGGATTTCAGTACAATGGTTTTAATGAGTGCTAGATAATATTGAGCAGGTCTTGAATTGTCCAGGCATTGTAGTCGTACCAGTCGCAGGATTTCTTCTTGCTTTTTTGTAGTTGTGCTATCTTGAGTTCCCACTCTATCCACTCTTTACCAGACCTGGCTTGTTCTCTTTGTCTACCTTCTGTCCTTCCTGTGCATAAGTTTAGGCTTTTTTGTAATTCTTGGTGCTATGTGATTCTTGATGAGTTCGATACGGATACTGGGATTGGCATGTTGCTTGTGTTGCATCTTTATGATAGCTGCGGGTTCCATAAATTGAGACAAGACTTGCAGTTTAAGATACTGTGCTTGTTCTTTGTTGTATTCAGATAGAGATTTGCTGGAAAGTAAGTCTACCACCACGTCAGCTCCTTCTTGTCCCTGCACAAGTTGGTGACCAGCTCCATCATCATGAGATGCCAGTCCCAGTCTTTAAATGTGTTGGCTTTAAATTCTTTTATACAGAAAGCCCATAAGTAATTATGGACCTCTGTAGACAGTTTTGAACTAACAATAACTTGAAGAATACGACAAGCCGCATCTATGAGGTATCCCATGTCACCATTACTATCATCTGAATAGTCCAAGGCTGAAACTAAATTTTTTAAGAGGGCTGTTGCTATAAAACTCGCCTTGAGAAAATCATTACCTTCTATGGCGGCTTCAGACTGAATGATAAGTGGCCGGAGGGCTTTCCACACTTAGAGGTTTCATTCCAAGCTATATAGCCTTGACGACCCTTGATACTGCGTAGGCTATCCTTTATCTCTTTTTCGTAAAATTTGTAAGATAATTTCTCTTCAAGCAAGTGCGAAAAATTGATAAGAAAGTCATTTCTGACCTGCCTATTGCCATCCATCAATGATCCTAAATAGGCCTTCACTTCTTCAGCGCTCACTTAGCTGTTGTACATTCAACAAAGTCTAAGAATTTCGATCAGATAAAGATAGCTAAACCCTCTGTGAGTACTCTGAAGATAACTATAACAGGAGGCGTCATCATAGAACTTACCCTGTGATAGGCCTGACAAGTCAACATGCATATTTTCTATACAAGGGCGCTTGCGACATGCGAAAGGGCTTCGATGGACTCAGTGGATTGGTGCAAGATGAGATAGGACGGAACCCGCTTGACGGCAGCGTATACATATTTATCAACAGACGCAGCATTGTATGTGGACAGGTGAGAGTGATTGGCCACAGAATCGTACTTGGGAAATGTTTATTGAGTGGTTTGGCTGGCATTTCAGCTCTATGGTGTGGGACATTTTTGATGATAGAAAAATTGTTTGGACATCCTGATAATTATCTAATCTAGATGAGTGTTGAGACTACGGAAGTAACAGTATAGCTAAGAATAAAGAAAAGCTGCCAGACACAGCGCCATCAGTATATAGCACCACTTGTTATATTCATTCTGTTTATCCAAGTCGACCTGATTGCTTACAAAAGTGAGATCTGGGCCATCGAATTGCCACGTTTTCTGAATACCAGTTGTTTTATAGGTGTAAGACTTACATTCTTTATCATCTTACTAATAACTATACAAAATCAAGACAAATGAAAAGATTATCCTGGCTGTCAATACTGTTCCTATTAATTATCGTAGGCTGCTCTAAAGAAACAGAGCAAATAGAGGAATCACCAGAATTTCCTGACCCCACCCAAGTCGTAGAAGGCAATCTCACAGGTAAGGTGACGGGAAAACAAGAAGAAGTAGGCCTGCAAGGCATATCAGTGGATCTGCTTCTGGATGGTCAGTTGCTGGCTACAACCGTCACTAATGCGTCTGGTGATTACAGTTTCAACAATCAATTTTTTGGAAATGATCAGACTGTGGTCCGTGTCCATTCAACCAGTCATGCTCCTACCTATAGTAGCGTAGCTATGGAGGAGGGCGGCTCACTGGTGGAGTCTTTCCTCATTGACAATTTGGATGAACTGAATACCTATTCTGCTGAGGCCTTCGTGTTGAAGACAGATACAGGTTTTTCAGCTGAGTTTCTGGAGAGTTCACTAGCTGGACAGAGTTCAGTGAGAGTAGGCTTTAAGACCTACGATCTACCCGGCGACAGTGATCTGATGGACTTTTCTCAAGGTATGAATGCTTCAGGCAATATCGTCCCGCTTAATCTGGACCAGGCTTATGCCTTATCTATTTACAATGCGGATGGCACGACTTTTCTTTCTGAGACTTCCAGTAACTTCAATGTCAGTCTGGATAATATAACAGGAAAATCCATCTGGATGTATGACCAAGTGTCTGGTATGTGGCAAGAAGTCACAGAGTATGATCTAAGAGGTGACGTTGCTAGAATAAGCACAGACCAGGTAACTCTATATGCGAGTATGGGTTCAGATTGTGATGAAGATGTAGAGCCTCCTGTACTAATTTGTCTGCAAAGCGTAACTATGAACTTGAGTGTTGACACTTGGTTACATGCAACTGACATTGACAATGGTTCTTATGACAATTGTGATGAAGATCTACGATTAAGTTTCAAGAAAGAAGTCGATGCTTGCAATGGTCTCCCAGGCTATAGTCTGAGTCAACTGTTCTGCGATGCTGAATCCGGGCAGGACATTCCTTGTGAAATGATAGCCACAGACAGTGCTGGCAACACGAGTTCATGTTCATTTAATGTGTCTGTGATAGGGGACGCTGATTGTGCTAATGACACAGATGATCCGGTTCCTTTTTGTTATGCCTCTCTGTCCGTTTCTCTCAGTAATGGTTCTGCAATGGTGACACCAGAACTCATAGATGCAGGTAGTTTTGATAATTGTACTGCAAGAGAAGACTTGGTCTTTGCCATAAGAAAACAGATTGATGATTGTAATAATGGTTCAGCTGTCTTCGGGCCTTCAATAGAGTTTTGCGAAGCTGAAAAAGGAAAATCTATTGACGTAGAGATGATGATAACAGATGAGGCAGGCAATGGCTCTATAGCTTGTCTTTCTACAATCAACATAGAAGGTGAGGGTGGACCTTGTGCTGGAGATGTGATGCCCCCTATAGCCGTTGTTGTAAGTGAACTAGAAGTTAGTTTCAGTAGTAAGACGACCATACTTCCTGAGGACATAGATAATTTTTCTTACGATCTCTGTAGTCAAGATGTCTTACTAAAGATTAGCAAAGGAACAGATGTTTGTGCCAATGGATCAGACCAGGAAATGGACAGCATCGAGCTGTGCAGTCAAGAGATAGGCTCAGACGTTATAGTCGTTCTAACTGTATATGATGAGGCTGGAAATTCATCTACTGCTTGGACAAAAGTGAGTGTCGTCGACTGATAAGTCACTCAGAAGATCAATGAAGAAACTCTTAGCCCTTATAGCAGCTTGTAGAAAATATGACAGATCGAGTCAGAACGAACTGTTTCATAAGTATGCCGATCAGGTGATGAATCTGGCTAGGAGATATGTGCACGACGATTATAAAGCTAAAGATGTTTTTTTGCGATCATTTGAAAAAGCACTGAACAACATCAACAGATACGACGAGACCAAAGAAAGTTTTTCCAGTTGGCTCAATAGAATAACGATCAATGAAGCGCTGAATCAGATTAAATCTGATCGGCGTTTCGTTTTTGAAGAAGTCAAAGATGAGAAAGTTACGGAGGTAATAGAACCTGTTGATAACATCGACTATGATAAAGTTATAAGACTTATAGACGAATTGCGTATGCCCTACGGAATTATTTTCAATATGATTCAAGAGGGTTATAAGCATAAGGAAGTTGCTGAAAGATTTAATATCACTGAAGCCACTTCCAGATCTTATTACAAACGCAGCAGACAAATGATCCGAGCAAAAATTTCCGAACAACAATTAAATGAACTTCAAAATGGTTGACAAAAACAGATCTCATTCCAATGAAGAATATGAGTTGTTATGGAAAGAGCTAGAACCTAGACTCAAAAGCCGCTCACGGCGACGTGGGGGAGTGATTGTATTGTTTGGCTTGGGTATCTTACTTATTATTACCCTGGCAACATATGTTCTTAAGGAAAAGCCTACTATAAATATGGTTGATAATGGTGTGATGCTATTAGAGAAACCAATGAGTGAGGCCATTGCAATCGAATCACCTGACACAAGAACAGAATCGGCCTCTAAGGAATCTGAAAGAACAGAAAATTCTGCTCCTTCAATAGATGATAAAGAGTCTTTTTCGGGCTTTGATGTCCAAGAACCCCCAAGCAAGAATATAGGTTTAAAATCCCTAGCCAATCAAGGATTATTTTCGGCACAGAAGTATTCTTCAACTGTAGTTACAACACAGCTAAGTCATCTAAACTCTCGACCGGAGAATATAGATCCAAGTTCAAAAGAGGCGGAGTATAAGCTTTATGATAGGGAGACTAGTCTTCAAATTTTGCCATTAGTAAAGTTGACCAGTCAAGAAAAATCTCCCCTGAGTTTTTATAGAACAGATGTGCATCAGCCTTTATTGGAGAATGCTGCGGAAAATAAATTTTCATTGCAGCTTAGCTACGATGCCTTGCTTCCTTTTTCTTCCATTATAGCTCCAGAAAGCAATTACTCTGAAGATTTACAAAATAGCCTTAATATGATCATTGCGATGGCAGCTGAACTACAACTAAGTTACGCCATAAATCAGCGCTTATACATTGGGCTAGGCTTGAGCTATACTCATATATGGGAACAGTTTGACATAGATAATAGAGTCACCAAGATGCAATTGGTGAATAACTCCCAAGCCTTTGTTCATATGGGGAATTTTAAAAGTGCAGAGCAGTTGGTGCCAGTGCATACAACACAGAGAGTTAGGAAGAATAATACTTTCAAGATTTATAGCTTGGTCCCTCAGATTGCAAAGTCGTTTGAGATGGGAAAAATCGAGTATAGATGTGGGGCTGGTTTACCTGTGATTATAAGTCAATCTTATGCGGGCACTTTATTTGATGAAGATAGACTTGTTACAAGTGAGCATGAAATACTTAGTGTGAAGAAGTTTTCAAAGGTTGGTTTGCAATTAGAGCTTGGGGTTGGCTATTCCATATCAGAAAGAATCGATTTGGGAATACGGATTAATTACAAAAGGTTCTTTGCTGGTAACGACGATTATCTAGGTTATTCTCAACCATCGATACAAGCCCTAGGCATAGGGGTCAGTAGCAAATATAGATTTTCATATAAGTGAGAAATATTCTGTGGATGTGGTTGTTGAAAAGTATGTTCTGCTGCCTATGAATTAGTCCCGACCATATACTCTCTATGATTAAGCTAATTGCGCAATAAAATTTTGATCTTACATAGTATGAACTTATAAGTTGTCAATGCAGTCCATTGTGAGGCAGAAATATAGTACTGGTGCTAAGCCATTCAAAGAAATATTTCCTATTTCCTCTGACCTTCCTGCCAGAGTATTCATAATGGCGGTGACATTTCCGCCCAATTTTTAATGACTTATAATATTCTATTAAAAATTAAGGTCTTCAATAAATGTGTATGTATGCGCTATTTCTAAAACAAGACTTCTAGTTCTTGCAACTCTAAAGAAGTTATTTTGCCAGTGAAGTTCAATAAGAGCTACCCATTGTAAATCATTTGACTCTTTAGGATCTATTTTAATTATCGAGGGATTTTGCACTTAAAGTGATAACGGATGTAGTGATGGTAATGTCCCTCTTCGTTTTTCTTGGGAATGAAGTGTGAATCGATGTCAAACGGAATGTCTGTGCTTTCATTTCCAATGACCAGCCCCAAGTTATCTTGTGTGAGACCTGTTTCTTCTAAGCATTCTCTTATACCGCTGCAAGTATATTTTCATCTAGGTTCTTCACATGGCCACCCGGTTGTAACCCCTTTGGAGTGTCTTGTGCATTAGCATCAACACGGATTTCTTATTCACATTGACAATAAAAGAACTAGCTGTTAAGTGAGCATCGATGTTGTCCCTTGAGTAGAGCTTACCCTTTATTATGAAGAAAATTTTCTTATTTTGGGACAATCAATTCTTCTTATGGATGTTGACTCTTAGATATATCCAGACTCTTCAGTAGTTTCTGATTGTTTTCCATAGTATGTGATTTTATCAGTATGCTACTTGTGTTCTACTGACATTATATCTCAAGCCAGTATTAACAAAGTTATTTGAAAGGGCAGTAGATTCTTGTTGGTCAGTTCTGATCATCAAGTTAATGTCCCAGTACAGCTTTCGTGTAATTTCTAAAGAGAGATTAAGTTCCGCCATTTTTATAGTGCTTAGGGCACCTTGGTTCTGTAATTGTCCGTAATTGGCTGACCTCGTGGAATTATTGATGAGGATGTCATAACCTACATTATTGCCATTGTTGCTTAAGCCTTGTTTGGCGTAGACGTATCTTGCTCTGCAAATAATTCTTTCTGTAGGTTGATAGCGGAGGTTCAGAATCAGTTCAGTAAAATTGGCTCCGAGTGGGTGGGCGAGTGGCTGGTTGTAATGGCTGTAATTAGAAACAGTAAGTTCTTGAAAATCTTCGATAGCCTTCCAATGAGAGTAGGTAAAAGGTCTAACCCTGTTATATTCCACTTGGATGTCGAGCCTATTCACTCCTAAAAGGTTCATATGCTTGAGCCCTAGCTGTAGTGCATATTTATTTCCCCACCAACCTTCACCACTGAAGAATTCATTGACACGGAATTCGTCCAGTAAAAGCTGACCATAGAGAGAAAATTTCTTGAAAAGATTCCACTTGCCATTGAGGCCTAGTAGAACGTTGTCAGGACTATCGAGTTGGTGTTCCAGCGTTCTATAGAAAATTACAGGATTAAGATATTGCAATTCAAAGTGATTTTCTCTGGAAAATATGATGGCTTCATAAATTCCGATTTCCATATTTTCAATAGGTTTGACACTGAGATAGTGGTTTACCATGTATTTTTTGGGCAAGAGCACGTTGCCTCTGTTGTATCGTGCAGAGATCGAAGAGAGTTCTGCAAATATGCTCTGGTAATGAATCTTCCAGAATTTCGCAGCAAACTTCACATTGAAATAATTATTGCTAGACCCACTGAGTAGCAGAGACCTGATGCCGTTTCCTATAAAGTGTTGGTTGTGACCAATCTCCAGAGAAGTATGTTTGGAAAGCTTATAACCGAGATAAGCCGTCGCAAATCCGTAGTCATATCCTTGTAACTTGTCAAAGATCCGACTCTGATAATCCTTGTAATTACCTTTCCCCCTGATGGCTTGATATTTATCCAATAGCAATAGCCTGTAGCTGAGAAAATTTGATTGATTTTCTTCATAGGCAGTGTAGAAATATAGCTTGTGGTCAAGCTGTCCGAATAATTCCACGCCTCTTTTATTAGCGTAAATGGTCTCTGAATTTTTAAAATCCCGACCTAGATTGAAGTCAAAGAATACATTAATACCAAATGAGTACTCCTCAGAGTTCACCCCGAATAGCACTTCTGGATTTTTATAAAAAGTGTTCAACCAGCCTTTTCGTGATTCTTCACTTTCCTTGCTTATTACTTCATATCTTCTGATAGCCGTGTGCAGATTTGAATCGAGCCCAGTCATGATATCTGAACGATCAATTTCATAGGCTTCAGGAGTTCCATTTTTTTGGTGCGGATAGGATTGTGTCCAGGTCAGCGAGTGACAAATCAATATGAGGAGCGAAGATATGACCCATTTATTCATTATTACAAAACTAGGCTTTGTAGGGCAAGCTTGTTGCTTTTTTTCATTCTCTGTTTAGAGGATCGCAAGGCATCCTTTATTTCCAAGTAGAGGGATGGATTATCTCTGAGCATGATAATAGCTTGTCGGAGGCCTTTTGAGCTGGGCTCCACCCACAGAGCACCAAGTGGGCCTAATTGCTCATACAGGCCTCCCACCTTGGTAATGATCATCGGAATTTCTGCGCTCACACCCAGAGTCAATACACCAGATTGGCTAGCGCTGAGATAGGGTAGCACCAGTACGTGATGGGACACCAGTAATTTTGTAATCTCTGATTCGGTTAAGTTTTGATTGATAACGGTAGTCCTTGATTTATCCACCTGAAGTGGCGCTTGCTGCACACCAGCGATGGTCAATTTAATATTGTCCATTTCCTTAATGCTGTCAATAAGCAGCTGCACGCCTTTGTATTTGAGTATACGACCCAGAAAGAGTAGTTTTAACTCAGAGCCATGCTCAATCTGATTAAGGTTACTTACAGGAAGCAGCGGGTGTGCGATTACTTTAAATTTTTCTTGATCACCTAATTCTAGCGCCGCTTGATTTTTGACATATTCTGAAAGAAATATTACGGAGTCGGCCTGCTTAATACATTTTTTCTGAAAGCATTCTGTAAGTAGTGATTTTTCTCCTGGATGCGTAACATAATCATGTATTGTAACTGTGCTTGCAATGTCATAAGAATTCGCTAATTCCATGAATATCACATTCCAAGGATGAAATGCCGGAAAGTATAAGTGCAGTCGACGTTGTTCAGCTATTAGCTGTAGAAGTAATTCTTTTATTTTCTTTTTGACGGTAAGGCTAGCTAGAGCAATACTGGTTTTGGAGTCTTTTGTTTCTAGTGTCTTAACGGTCTTGTTGTGAAAGTCTGAGCTGTGATGTTGTGAGCAGATGATGATAGGATCGAACCCATTCAGTTGTTTTAAGATCTCTTTAGTATATGCCCAGCAGCCGTATTGACTTAGATAAACAACAACTATTTTTTTTTCTATTGATTTTTGCAAGTTTCAGATTTGCAATTACAAAGTACGATAATTTTTTCAGTGTCTGTTAGATTAAAAGTCACTTGGTAGCCTTTTGAGGATACTGACATTCTGCCCTCTGACTCACTGAAAAGAGAACCAATGCCGCTCTCCCTGACAGAGGGGTGGATTGATTTAGATTACAAGTCACTTGGTGTAAAAGTGGGCTGGGGCTCACTTCTCTGCAATCAAAAAAAAAGGTGACATCCATAATCAGGAGGTCACCTTTTAAAAATTTACTCTTAGTTATTACTTGCCTAATCGTTTCTTGATGTCTCTATTAATCATAGTGTCTATCTGGAAAGTTTTTAGGTTCTTTCCGACAATTTTTCTTTCGGGATTCAAAACGTAAATCTCTGGGGTTATATCCACATAATAGGTTTTGTATATAGACCTGTTAGTTGGATCCCAAACTACTGGGAAAGGTATTTTGGTTTTAGAAATGTAATTAGCCAGTTCATTAGGGTCATCGACATTACTATCCAGAGCTATAGCGTAGACATCTCTGCTCTTGCCTTCTTTTTTCTGCTTGTGATACCATTCTACCATCTTAGGTGTTTCTTCCTGACAGTGTTCGCAACTTGGAGCAAACATATAGACCACCAGATAATCTTCATCATTGGCCATCAGGTTATGAGTAACGCCATTGAGGTCTTTGGAGATGACATTGGGCCCTTTGTCCCAGATCAGAGAATTCTGCATTTCCGAAGCTCGTTGTTGCAGCCCGTAGACGGTCAGGGAATCTGCCCAGAAAGCTCTTTCCTTAGTAAAGTATTTCTGTAACAATTTTACATGGATAAATTCTGGATCCATCAAGGTGCACTTCGTTGGTTCGTACTTCATCACTATCCAGTTAGCAAAGAATTTAAAATACTCTGCATGTGTCAGGGACTTATCTATTAATTGTTCTGCACTGACGTACAGAGAATCTTGATTCTGCGGCGTCAAATCTTCAAAGAATCTATTGAGTTTGTTTTTAATGACTGGTGTTCTGAGTAGACGTCTATCAGAAAAATCGACATCATCCCAAAATTCTTGTCTGTAATAATAAGCGATCTGGTCCTTGGGGACATCATCTCTCACTCTGGGATTTGCACCCGCTCTTTTGAATTTTTCAAATAGTGTCCCAGGATATTTTTTATAGAGTTTTTCCAGATCCGCATCTCGTTTATCCAGTAAAGCATTTTGATCTTTTTTGGCTGCTTTATATTCGGCAGATCCTTCTGTGGCTGCGGTAATTCTAGCATTTATGGCTTGTAGTTCTGCATTGCCTTCTTTCTCAGCCATCAGATTTTCAAAAAAAGCTGAGTTATCAGCACTGCCATCCACCTTCATGTCCCCATCAGGATTATTCAATGAAGTCATTAAGGTAAACTTCTGATCTGGACCGAGCATTATCTGAAGGTATCTCTGTTCGGCCATAGAGACGTAATATAATCCTTGCGCATAACCTTCAGCATTTGAGAATTTCATAGTTCCATCCGCGCTTCTGATAGTTGTGTCTGCTAGAAAATTCTCTTCTCCAAAGAATCCAATCAAATCGGCTCTGCCAGCACTTGCACCTGCAATTTTGATCGTAAAATCAGAACCTCCGACAGCTCTGATAGGTTTGTTGTTTTCTACGTTTTGAATGTCTTCGGCACTAGGATATCCACCCTTGGATACAGCAGGCCTAGAATTAGCTCCAGCTTTGCCAGGTGCTTGAGGTATGGTGTCTGAACTTACTGGGGAGGTAGTGGATCCTCCACCGCAGGACATTAAAAAGAAAGATGCGAGTACGAATAGGAGTTTCATAGGTTTATATGTATTAAGGTTCAAAATTACTACTGATCAACTATATCAAATAGATCTTGAGCGATTTTCTCTGAGTTAAATTGTTCTTCTGCCATTTTACGACCAGACTGCCCCATTATGTGGACCTTTTCATAAGACAACGATAAGAATTTTTCCATTGCCATGCTCAGATCGGGCACATCTCCCACTTTTACAAGGTAACCATTGATGCCCTCATCTATAGTCTGTCGGCAACCCGCTGTCCTGGTAGTGATGATAGGCTTGGCCATTGCCATGCCCTCTAACACTATGCGCGGCATACCTTCCCGATAGGAGGGGAGTACTATGCAATCAGATTTAGCGACGATAGGTTTGATATCCTTGACAAAGCCATGATAAACTATGGATCCTTCATCTATCCACTGTAGGAGGTCTTGCGTTTTGACCATGGAGGGGTTGCCATCATCCAGTTCTCCTACAACCCAAAATTCTACATTTGGGTTTTTCTTTTTTACCAATTTTGCAGCTTCGACAAATTCCACAATGCCTTTGTCATACAGCAATCTACCCAAAAAAGTGAAGATGGTTTTCACATTGATCTGTCCATTAGGACTAGGTTTGTAATGGAAGATGTCTACGCCACAACCATTGACGGCGATTGACTTATCTTGAGTCAGAATTTTCTCATCGATGAAAAATTGTCTGTCATCTTCATTCTCAAATATGAAAGTTCTATGATAGCTCTTTATGAACCTGTAGAGTTGTTTGGTTATCGTATTGGTCAGTCCTTTGTGTAGAAAAGCATAGCCTAGTCCAGTTATCACGGCTATTGATTCTATACCCGCAAGTTTAGCTGCTATGCCTCCGAATATGTTAGGCTTATGAGTATAGTGTAGGATGAGCTCAGGCTTTAATCTCTGGTAGATGGTTTTCAGTTCAAAAATCAATTTAAGGTCATTGATGGGAGATTTTCCATCTCGTTGGAGATTGTGTAGAGGTATGTGTTTTACTGTTGGGTAAAGCTCTTTGTACTTAATGTATTCATCGAGTGGAGCTATGACTATTACCCGCCATCCTTCATCCAGCAATTTCTTGATGATGTTCAGTCTGAAATTATAAATATTCCAGGTAGAATTAGCTACTATGGCAATGAGTTTACTCAAGGTTGATTACAGAAAATCCTTTTGGTTTATACTTTTTTTCAGCTCCTTTATCGCTTGTTCTTCTTTTTTCGGATAGATCAGAAGTACATCTTCTTCATCTATTATGATGTAATCATTCAGGTTCTTAATGATGACCAGTTTGTCAGAAGATGAACGGACTATACAGTTTTCAGAGTTGATGAGCTTAGTGTTTTCGCCTATTGTGACACTACCTAGGGCATCTTTGTCCAGGTAGGCATGCAGAGCATTCCAAGTACCCAGATCACTCCAGCCTATGTCAGCAGGTAAGGTATATACGTTAGACGCTTTTTCCAGTATGGCATAGTCTACGGATATGCTGGGTGTAGTCGGGTAGACTCTATCTATGTAGTCTTGTTCCTTATCGGTATTGTAGTTGCTTTTTTCTGTAGAAAGAATAGTTAGAATTTCTGAGGCATTCTTCTTGAAACTGTTTAGTACGGTTTTTACAGACCATACAAATATTCCTGCGTTCCAGAAGTAGGACCCATTATCCAGATACTTTTGTGCTGTTTCAAGATTGGGCTTTTCTCGGAAGCTTTTTACTTTCTGCATATTTCCTCTTGTCCTTTCTTTGCCTGCTTCTATATATCCATAACCCGTATCAGGCCTCTTGGGCTGAATGCCCAGCGTTACGATGACTTCCTCTGCTGATGCGAATTCCAGAGCGCTGGTTATATTTTCCAGAAAGGCTGCTTCTTTCAGGATGACATGGTCAGATGGCGCGATGACAAAAGTAGCGTTGGGGTCCATCGCTTCCAGTCTGAGCGCTGTGTAGGCGACGCAAGGTGCAGTGTCATTTCTGGAGGGTTCCGTAATGATATTCTTGGTTGGAATTTCTGGAATATGTTCTGCGACCAGACTTTTGTATTTTTTATTTGTTACAACGAGTATTCTTTCAGGGGGCACGAGTTGGGCAAATCGCTCATAGGTCATTCTGATGAGAGAACTTCCAGTACCTAGAATATCGAGAAATTGTTTGGGGAGGGATTCACGACTGGCTGGCCAGAACCTGGATCCTACACCACCAGCCATGATGGCTATATAAAAGTTTTCTTTATTCATAGGTTTTCGATTTTAGAAGTGGGTAAATCTGGAAATAATTTTCTGACGAGTTGTGAATCTGGAAATAGTATGCTCCAGGCGGTTAGAAAAATAATCTTAAAATCATTGAGTAAGTTTGCTTTGGATTGATACCACAACTCTAGTTCACCTTTGTAGGGTGCTATTACTTTAGCATAATAATCTTTTACAGGCAGCTTTGATTCAGTCATCAATTTTTCTTCATCTCTGAAGATGATGGACCCGATGCTTGTTATGCCTGGTTTGTAGTTATAGATTGCTTTTCTGACAGGTTCTGGATAAACCTCATAATCGACTTTCATCTGAGGACGTGGGCCGACAATCGACATGTTCCCTTGCAAGACATTGATGATCTGAGGTAGTTCGTTGACTTTTGATTTTCTTAGGTATTTGCCTACAGGTGTTACTCGGGGATCATTCCTGACGGTAAGGCTACCTGTCCCCATGCTTGGGCTGTTTTTCACCATGGTTGCAAATTTCCATATTTTGAAATTTTCGTTCTTATAACCTACTCTGTTTTGCTTGTACCATATCTCACCTTCTCCCGTCAGTTTCAGGGCTAGCATCAGTGGCAATAGAAAAGGAAAGAGAATCAGCAAAGTGATTCCAGCAATTAGTAGATCCAATATTCTTTTTAGTATTTTATACAAAAATTTAGTTATTTCTATTCATAAACGAGCTTGCCGGATTTGATGTAGTCTTCATACCACCTCATAGTCTCAGTCACACCAGTTTTCCAATCAATCATCGGATTATAGTCAAGTTCTTTTTTAGATTTTGTGATGTCTGGACATCTTCTAGATACTGACCCTGGATAAGTAGGTGCATTTTCATAGACACCATCATACTTCATAGCTTCACCGGCATGCTTTATTAATGCTTCTATGGTAATTTCCTCTTGTGTACCTATGTGATAGGTCTCGCCATTGCCTCCTAGCTCCATTGCTTTTACAGTGCCCATAACAGCATCATCTATATAGCAAAAAGCTCTCGTCTGATCATGACCATAGACCTTGAATGGTGTTTCTCCTTTTATGAATCTCTGAGCCAGATGAGGTATGACATGTTTAAATCCCATCCTTGGTCCATAGACATTATGATATCGGACGATGATATTTTCAAACCCAAATACTTTGGAATAGTTATGGAAACCTGATTCTCCCAGCATTTTGGTGACAGCGTAGGTGAATCTTGGATGCTTGATGTCGCTGATAGTCAGCGGCACTTCTTCTGACGTAGGAATTTTATAGTCAAACGCCTCCACTGCTCCAGCATAGCATTCGCTGGTGGAAGTGAATAAGGTTCTTTTTACTTGAGTGGTCTTGAGCCATTCCAGAGTGTTGAGGATCAAAGCAGTGTTGATGCGTATTATTTCATTTGGGATGCTAGTCGTATAATCAACGCCTACAACGGAGGCCAGCATGTATACATAGTCGTAATCTTTATCAAAAGCTTCAAAATTACTAGAGTCGGTAAGATCTGCCTTGTATACAATGATGTTATTTTCCTTGATGATTTTTGTAAGATCTTCATCCATTTTTCCTCTGAAAAAATTATCAGCAATAGATATGCTGTAATCTCTTTCTTCCGCTAAGAATTTGGTAATATGGTAGCCTATGAAGCCTGCGCCTCCTATTATTAGTACTTTTTTCTTCATAATTATATATCTCCTCTTCCGAGTACTTTAACGATGTGTTTGCTTTTGAATTTTATAATTTGTTCTTCAGTGAATATGCCTATTGTGTCGTACAACAGTATAGGTGATAGTTCCATTATTTTTTCTTGAAATTCTTTAGTCTTATAGATACTGTGCCCTGTGCTGATGACTATGACATCTGGCTTGTGTTTTAACAGACTTGAGTAGTCACTGGCTACATTTAGGTTTAATTCTTCCCAGTAGGCCACATGAGGATCGTGTAGTAAAACTTTAGAACCTGCTTCTGTTAGACAACGATAGAAAGTTTCTACTGGAGTGTATCTAGTGTCACCCACATCTTGCCTGTAGGAAACACCGAGCAGTAGTACTTTTCTCGTATCGAGCTTAGCTATGTTTTCTGATAAATACTGAAAGGCATATATGGGCATTTTGTCATTTATTCTGACACCTTTTTCACTTTGCTGCAATCCTGCTCCAGCAAAGAATTCTTGATTGGCCCAACTGGCTAGTAGTGGATCTTTTGTTAAGCAATAACCGCCCACACCTATGCCGGGTAGCATGATGTTCTTATGAGTGGGCCTCATTCTAATGGCTTTGACAACCTCATATAAATTGACTCCTGCTTTTTCGGCAAATCTTGTCCATTCCACCATAAAGGCAATGTTCATGGCACGGAAAGAATTTTCAAGCACTTTTGCCATTTCAGTTGCATTAGTATTGCCGAGTCTAGTCAGTGGGTATTCTGCTGTACTTATGATGGTTTTCAGAAAGATTTCGGTTGCATCAGCACTTTTTTCATTTATGCCCGAATAAACTCGGTAAAAATTTTGGATGGAATCTATGTACTGTGGACCTGGCATGACCCGTTCATAAGAATGTCCTAGTTTCCATTTTTCTGTAGACAGGCCTCTGGCTTTGAGTTGTGCATCTATGAGCGGTTTGACAACATTCTGTGAAGTCCCGGGGGGTACAGTGGTTTCTATAAGAACCAGTACATCTTCTTTGCAATTTTCGCCGATGCTGGTAATTGCTTTTTTGAAAGGGGTAAGATCCACACCATAGCCAGTGAGTTCATTTTCTGAATCAGAATTTTTTTGAACGTCAAGATTGATGTCAACTATTATGAAGTCAGCTCTACTATAAGCATAGGTGTCGTAGGTTGCGAGAAAATTTTTCTTTTTCTGGCTCTGTTGATAGAACTCTTCTATTTTAGGATCGTCTGCAATTATGGGAAATACACCTTCATTCAGTGAAGCGATTTTCCAATAGTTTTGTTTATTAGCCAAATCAACACCGAGTACCTTGTAGTCCTCATTCAAGGCATTGGCACAGACGATGGACATAACGGCGCCCACAAAGCCCAATCCCTGTACAACGACTACTTTTTCCGAGGAATCAGCTAGAAAATCGTCAATATTATTTTTGTCATCAAGTAGAGAAGGGATACTGATTTCTTTACCGGAAATCAGATTTGTCGATATTCTATTTTTGAGTTCTAGCACTTTTTAATTTTTACTGATTCAAATGCCTTGAGGACTTGTTCTATAGTGTAATCAATTTGTTCGTCTTTTAGACTATTGTAGATTGGCAAGGTGATTTCTCGGGCATAATTGCTATAGGCCATTGGGTAATCAGCTATGTCATAACCTACGTTTTTAAAGTAGGTAAAACTGGGCATGGGAATATAATGGACACTGGTGCCGACTTTATTAGAAGTAAGTTGTAGAATAATCTGATCTCTTTCTTCTTCCGTGATATTATTGAAGCGCAACATGAATAGATGTGCAGAAGATTTTTTTAGTTGTGTTTGTAATTGTGGAACTTCCGCCCAAGAATACTGATCGAATGCATTGAGATATTTTTCGAATATTTTTTTTCTATGCGGTAATAAATCACTCTCATACCTGCGGAGTTGTGATAGGCCGATGGATGCAGAGACATCATTCATGTTGGCTTTCATTCCTGGTGAGACGATATCATATTTCCAACTGCCAGCCTTGGTCTTATCAAAAGCACTTTTAGTTTGCCCATAAAGGTGGAAGTGTTTCAGGTAAGCATAGACCTCGTTGTTATCAAAAGGTACTGGAAGATTTAGACATACAGCACCGCCTTCTCCTGTTGTAATGTTTTTGACAGAGTGAAAAGAGAATACCGACACATCACAAAAAGATCCAGATTTCTTACCCTCATATTCTGCACCTATCGAGTGTGCCGCATCAGCAAGGATAAGAGGTCTGCCCAATTTTTCTTGATTAGGATGCTCTGGCATAAACAAATGTTGATTTTCAATCAAGCATTTTTCTATTTCAAAATAATCACAAGGCAATCCTCCGATATCTACGGGAATCACAACTTTTGTCTTAGTCGTTATCGCCTTTTGAATATTTTGAGCTGCGATGTTAAAATCTGTATCGACGTCTACCATTATGACTTTGGCACCTATATTTATCGCGGCCAAGGCGGTGGCGCTATAGGTGTAAGCAGGAATGATGACTTCGTCACCAGCCTTGACACCAAACCATCTGAGCATTAGTTGTGTGCCACTGTTCCAAGAATTAACTGCCAGCACTTTTTCTACGCCACAGTAAGTTGCTAGTTCTGACTCAAAGCTTTTGACTTTTGGTCCTGTGGTCAGCCATCCAGTATTGACTAGTGTATCGTTGACTTCCTTAATGACCGGGCCGTCTATGAGTGGTAGGCAGTATGGGACAGAGATTTTTTCTTTGACCATTTTAACGGTAATTTAGTTTAGCCAATGTTGGACCCATTATGGACATAACGGCTTTTAAATGTTCTGTATTGAAAACACCAAGATGTTTACCTACATTTTTATTGCTCAACTTAGCTATACCAAAACCCTCGGTATCCACGCCTATATGTGCTGCTATTGAATGAAAATGACGCTTTGGGTCACTAACCAGGTCTTCATACCTGATTTCCAAGATTTTGGACTGATCTATTTTACGGAGTTGTCTGATACTGGTCTCTACACAAATCATCCATTGTTTGGCGCAGATTTCAAGTGTGGGTAAGTTCGCTAAATCTTCCTGATAGCCAGGGTATTTCACCCCCCAGATATAATCTTGATTCCCTTTGCCTCCCAATGCATGCTTGAACCAGTTAGTCAGATAGTCTACCAGATAACGTAATGAGTACCTGATGGGAAAGGTTTTCATTTTCTTTACAAAATATCCTGCTTCTCTGACTTCCCCCCATTGCCGCATTACTGATTCCACCACATCTCTGCCATCCCTTACAAGATGTAGGATCTTGGCATCAGGAAACACTTTAAGTACATAAGGAATCCTAAGACTATTGCTGACCGTCTTTTCTAATAGAAATGGTGAACCATCTGAGATTTTATTGAACTGTTTTAGAATCAGATTTCTATTATCTTCAGTAAGGTCATGAGCTTCTAGAGCATCGTTCTCTTTTCTTTGACCAATAGTCCATATGTAGTTTACATCGAAAGGTACAACAGATATATCCTTATGATGTCCTATGACATCTCTGATGATCTTTGTGCCAGAACGACCTGCACCTATTAGAATGATCGGTTGATATTTGTAATCCAATGAATTCTTCACCTGGTACAAAGATACTTACATATTGTATTAATTTTAATATGAATGATTGAGATTGAAGGAGGGTAGACTGCCTTTATTTTTTGATTTTTTTTTAACAATTGTTGGTTATGCGATACAAATAACTGACAATCAATGTGTTGCAAAGAATGTTAGACATGCATTTAATAGGTCTATTATAACCGATCATCATAACAATTTCTATAATTTTGCGTTTGACGAAAATCACTGGCTTTTTAAGGAAAGTCAGTACTCACAAACTCAATCAATCTCATATGCATTATTCCTACTTAAGGAAGGTTGTACTGTTCTGTATTGTTACACTATCATCTTTCTCTATTGCAATTTCCCAATGTGGAGGATTGTATATAGCTGGTGTAGTAGATGGCCCTTTATCAGGTGGCCTACCCAAAGGCGCTACTTTCTGCGCAACACAGACTATTACAGATCTTAGTATCTATGGCTGGGGTTCAGCCAATAACGGCGGAGGTACCGACGGCGAAGAGTTCACATTTCCGGCTATATGCATGGAAGCAGGTGACTGCGTTTTTATTGCTTCTGAAGCAGCAGGCCCAACTTCTTATTTCGGCTGTGCTCCTTTCGATGTAACAGGAGTTAGTGGTGCCGCATCAATTAATGGTGATGACGCTATTGAGCTGTTTTGTTCTGGAAATCTTGAAGATCTATTTGGAGATCAGGCAGTAGATGGTACTGGCCAATGCTGGGATCATCTGGATGGCTGGGCAGTTAATAATTCTGGGGCGCCTAATTTTGGAGCTTTTAATTGCTCCAATTGGACTTTTAGCGGTACTAATGCCTTGGATGGTGAAACTACAAACGCAACAGCCGCTACGCCATATCCGTTGGACCCTTGTCCGACATTTGTTGAATCCCCTACCTGTGGTGTAGTAATAGGACCCATTATGTGTGAAGTAACACCTATCTGCAAAGACACGTTACAAGTATTCTTGGATGGTAGTGGTTGTGTGGATGTATCTGCGAGTAGTTTGAACTTAGGGTCAACAACAACGGGAGTGATAACG
>Ga0209185_1001274_pt1 | contig 22768 bp, 17 predicted proteins | sample SidtaG_2_FD_187425 | JGI IMG/M metagenome (GOLD analysis project Ga0209185, IMG submission 187425) | Marine algal microbial communities from Sidmouth, United Kingdom - Sidmouth_Asex2 metaG (SPAdes) (version 2) | ecosystem: Host-associated > Algae > Red algae > Unclassified | place: Sidmouth... | reverse complement strand
TAGGTGTTGTTTGAACGTAACGTAGCGATAGCGGAGTGGAGAGAGTGCCGGATAGCCCGACCCCCGACTGATAAGGAGGGGGATACGCCCAAATTTTCATTCACTTCACTGGATTTGTCAAAGAACCCAAAAGATTAAAAAGTATCTTCAATTATGAAAAAGTCGAAGACAGCGAATTGATTTTTGAAATGTTAGACATTCAATCTATCCTTGATAAGTGTCCACGATTTAAAATATGGGATAGAGAAAATTATCGTCAAATTAAAGGAGTAAAACCTCACTCCTTCCCCACCGAAATCAAATTCGCAAACACCCGATACGCCCCCGGCACACCCGCCGGAAGCTCGCGAAACCACGAATAGCCTGTATAAATAAAATGTCCTTCGCCATACTCTGCGACGAGCAAACCGCCATTGCGAGGCGGTTCGTTGGGGTCATTGGAGGAGAGGATGGCGGCGTAGCGGTCGTCCCATTCGTTGGGGAAGTACAGACCGCGTTCTTGCACCCAATCCTCGAAGTCGGCAGCCGTTATTTTATTCGGAAAATTCAAAACGGGATGGTCGGGTAGGAGGAAGCGAACTTCTGCGCCTTCGACGGTCACACGGTTGCGAGAGAGCGTGAGTGGGTAGGGCGCGAGGTCGTCTGTCACGAGTCGGAAACTGGTGTTGTACTGCACCATCACTGTACCGCCTTTTTCGACATATTCCATCAATGTTTTTTGGTGAAATTTTAGGCGTGGGCGTGTGTTGTACGCACGTACACCGAGTATGACGGCATCGAAATTTTGTAGTGTTTCGAGCGTCATGTCGCTATCTTCGAGCAAGGTGACGCGGTAGCCGATTTGCTCCAAATTCGCCGGAATATCATCGCCTGCACCCATGTAATAGCCGATATTTTCGCCACGTTTTTCGAGGTCGATTTTGACGACTTTTGCCTTCGCATCCAAAAACAATAATTGTACGGGAATGTGCGGATAATTGATTTCGATGCGTTGTTGGATGGGTTCGGTATCGAAGGTTTCCCAACCGAGTGTGAGTTCGCCTGTGCTTTGGTTTTTGCTGGGGAAAATTTGAAATTCGACGGTCTGTTCTTCTCCTTTTTCGCCTGTGAATCCGAGTGCGTGTGCCGGTGGTTCGCTGCGCCAACCTTCGGGCAATTGCGCCAACAAACGCCCCTTCGCGCCTACTCTGCCCGACTTCACCAATACGCGAATCGTCTTAGGTTTGTCATTGGCAAATACGATGACTTTTTCTTGCAAATTGACCGATACTTCCGGCTCTACTTCAAAGCTGCGGTGGACTTCGCCCTCCACGGGGTCGTTGCGTTTGTAGGTGACGGGGATGTCGTATTCGATGGCTGTACCTTCAATATTTAGCTTGAATTTTACCGTAATATCTTCCTGATTTTCAGGCTGTAATAAATCTTCTTTCGCGGCTTTATACATCCCCAACGTCCCCGCTTCACGCAGCCAATACGGACGACTCATGGGAATGCCCGGTCGAATTCTGATTTTTTTCTCAACTAAAGACGGTACATTTTGAGACAGTGGAATCAGGAACTTTTCGCGGTAAAATTCCTTATCGTCACAAGTGACCTTTGATACACTTACCTTTGTATTTGAACGATTAATTATCTCCGTCTTTAGGGTGATTTCCTCTCCTGCCGTTGTAGAAAAATCATCCACATTCGCCGCCAAATACAAGCCCAAGCAATCCTTTATAATCGCGTCAATTTCTTTTATTTTTAAATTAGCATAATAATTATCCGAAATCGACATGAGTTTTTTTCGTATTAATAATAAACCGGAAACGGATGCCGCTGGATTGGACGCATCAAATTTATCCGCCACCTTTCGGACTGCCTTATCTATCGCCTTACCTGCCTTTCCAATGCGTGTCCAAGACGTGTTCACGCCATCAAAAATATCATTGGTGGCAGGCTCGCCTTTTAGATGTTCAAAATACTCGATGCTTGTGCCTCGCTCGCTCATCGTTCCCATGCCCTGACACTTGTGTTGGCTGCGACTTTCTGCCGAAATTTCATTATTTGACTTGCCCAAAAGCGGATAATATGCACCCACATCCATCGCCAATAAATCCTTTTTCGCGGCTTCAAACGCTTCATCATCGCCCACATATCGTGGGATGACGTTGTAGAGTAATCGCTTGGGTTGCCATACATCTACGTCCTTGAGTTGTTCGGGAAAACGGGTCGGGTCGGCGGCGGCGTCGAAGGCTTCGTAGGCGAGTTGGGCGGAGGCGGTGTGGTGTCCGTGCGTAGGCGCAGCCGTGTGTGGAAAGCGGGTCATCAGCACATCGGGGCGATAGTTGCGGATTATCCAAACCATATCGGCAAGTACCTCTTCGCGCTCCCAAATCGTGAAGGTTTCGTCGGCATTTTTGGAGTAGCCGAAGTCATTGGCACGCGAAAAAAATTGCTCGCCACCATCGACACGACGCGCCATGAGGAGTTCCTGTGTACGCATCACGCCCATGAGTTCGCGGATTTCTTGTCCGATGAGATTTTGTCCGCCATCGCCGCGTGTGAGGGAGAGGTAGGCGGTGTTCATCTTGCGCTCGTTGGCGAAGTAGGTAATCATGCGCGTATTCTCATCGTCAGGGTGCGCCGCGATGTACAAGACGCTGCCGACTGTGCGGAGTTTCTGGATAGCGTGTTGGATTTCAGACGCGCTGCGCTGCGTAGGTGCTTGCGCGAATGTGGCTGCGCTAAGGAGTATAGCGAAGAGTGTGGTGGTGATTTTCATGTTTGTATTTTTGGTGAATTTACGGGTTTTTTGTGGGAATATCATAGTTACAAATCGAATAAAGACCTTAGTTTTGTTTCCACATCAGCGTGATAATTATTGGGCAAATCACCGAGTTGGCGTTGTATAATTCTTGTTGGAATCGTCACCAAACGGTGTAATCGAATCGCTGAACTCATTCGCAATCCTGTAATACCGAAGCCCACATCTGTACTGTTAATGATAATGTCAGATGCTTCATTGGCTATGTGGATTTGACTGGTGATGAAGGCGATAACTACGTGATTGTAAGTCGTAATTTGATTGGTAAGACAAACGGCAGGTCGAACTTTTGTACCGGATAAATCATCAAAAGGAAAAGGTACGAGTACAATTTTATGCTTCATGGTTCATAGGTTTTCCGTCCGACAGAGTATAAATATCCTCTTCGGGTTCATTCAAAAAACTAAAGGCATCATTGGTACTCATTGCCTTCAACCAGACATCATCCTGAATGTCGTCATCTTCGGGAAGGAGGATGATGATTTTGACACGCTTATTGGTAACGGTAAGCGGTGTATCAATTTGTAGTCTGCCTTTTTCGTCGATTTGTCCGGCTGTTTCGATTGCTTTCATGACTTTTCTTTTTCCAAATATACTGTTTTTTTGTTGGTTTTGCCAATGCCTTGAATCTTGTGCTTGATGTGTTGGTGAATTTACGGGTTTTTTGTGGGAAAAATACTTTAATTGCTTAAAGCGGATAATGCACACCCGGTTATCGTGATTCTCAGCTTTTTATCGTAATTTTAGGTGTTTGAATGGAAAATATACGCAATGCGGTTATTTTTCAAGTTGTAAGCAAGCTGAAAAACAGAATGATAAATGACAATAGACGAACTGAAAGAAAAAGGAATCAACACAACCGAAAGAGTTATTGAGCATTTATCTCGCAACAACAGAGGCGCATATTTTTTGCCAGAGAATCTTGCGGAATTAATCGCAGAAATTGCTAAATCAAATTCCCCAAAAAGTTGTGTTGACTTAAATGCTAATATTGGAGAAATTCTATCTAAATGCGATGGAATAGAAAATATTATAGGTTTAGGTATTAATCAAGAAAACATTGAAATAGCAAAATATCTTAATCCAAATTTAGATTTTGAAAACATAAATCCTTTAAAATACAACACACAAAATAAATTCGATGTTGTTATTTGTTTTCCACCATTAGGACAACGAATTGAAATTAATGGAAGAAAAATACAATCGGAAAAATTATACGTTTCTAAATCACTCGAACTACTTAACGACAATGGAAAGGCAATTTTAATACTACCCCCAAGTTTCTTAACTGCACCAGTTTACGCAGAAACAAGAGAGCATATTTTAGAGAACTATGGCATAAAACAGATTATTTCTTTGCCACAAAGAATATTAAGGAACACAGGAGTAAAACTTTCAATTATTGAAGTAAAAAACAAACCAATTGAGAAGATAAGTTTTCTTAAAATTAAAACAGCAAATTTTATATTTAAAGATATTCTCGCAAAGAATCCCGATTTTATTATTTCCAAAAATAATCTCAATGAAAGATGGGATTACAAATTTCATAATCCAATAAATAAGGAATATGAAAAACACTTAAACAACTACGAGACAAAAAAAATTGAAGAATTAGTTGACATAACAATGGGTGTTCATTTCAAACGCGAAGAAAGAACAAGTAGTGGTAATTATCAAATTATTTCAGTTAGAAACATTGTTAAAGGTAGATTTGAACAAACAATAAGCGATAAGTATGTAAATAAGACGGATTTAAATAATAGAGAACAAAAAGCAACACTAAAAGATGGAGATATAGTAATTGCTCGTCATTATGTTAATGAAATTGGAGTTTATCTTCATACGACCAATGAAAATAAGCTAATTGCAAATCAGCATTTAATAATATTAAGAGGTAAAAACGCAGAATATGTTTCTACATATTTAAGTACAGAAAACGGAATTGAAGTATTCAATCAACAGATTAAAAGACGTGCAAGAAGTACAAATCATCCTTACATAGTTTTAAATGATTTAAAAAGTATAGAAATTCCTATTCTTCCCATTAAAGATTTAGAGTTTGCATCAAAAAGGAAACTCGAAAAATTAACTTATGAAGAACTGGAAAAAATCAATGAAAAATATATTTCGCTAAAATCAGAATTCAAAAAGCTAAAAAATGAAAATACTATTTCGCCACACGAGGCTCAATTAAATAGTATGCAAAAAACGTTAGATGAAGTTATGCAAACTATGGGAAGAATTGAAAACAAAGTTGATGACATAAAATCAATCCTAACAGAGTTAGTCTTTGAGTTTAGAGATATTCAAAAAATACAAAGAAAACCTATTGAGAAAATTAATCGCCTAATACCAATTTTGGATAAAAAACTTGATAGACTTACTTCTAATCAAAAACAATTAGACTTCTATATAGCAGAAATAAAACAATGGTTTGACTTTTATGATATTTTAGAGATTAAGAGTCAAAAATATTTACCAGAAGCAGAATATATATTTGACCATATATCTAAACTCGAAAATCCTGACTATTCACCATTTATTTTACAATATTGTAGAGCATTAGAAAATGAACTCTTAAAAAAAATATTTAGAGCTTATGTTCAGTCATTAATTGACAACAACATAGAAATAGAAGAAAAATTCGCTTGGGATTTTGGGAAAAAAGAATCAGGTAGACCTAATAATGAGAATACTTTTAGATTAGCAAAACACTTGAAAAGGTGTTTAAGCAAATCCGAAGAAGAATGGTTTTTTGAACTCGGCTCAATGGAGGTTAATTTGAGATACCTGACAGGAAAAACAGTTGAAAAAAGTCTATTATTACAAGATTTAAAAAGTTTTGTTCTATATAGGTTTAAAGAAGAATTTTTGAATATTGAGTATCTTGACGAAATCAAAACTATAATCACTGATTATAGAAATAAATCAGCACATCCGTATTTAATTGATTCGAAAAAAGCCGTAAAATTTCATAAGCAAATAAAAGAATGCTTAATAAGTCTAATGGAAAACTATAAACAATGAAGAAAGCCTACCAATAAATAAGGCTTCATGCGGTACAACGCGAAACATCCGTTAGCGGCGCGGGGGTATAAACTTAAAAGATGGTTATCCCATACCGAGTTTCAAGGAGTCATTTTTGAAGTTCGTCGCCAAAGAAAAACACCGCTTAAACGAGCAATTCAATCAAACCTACCCATTATACGGCTACGAAGACTGGTTGGAAATCTAATCTCGCATCAATTTTGAAAATCCCTTGATTAGTCCTACTTTTGAAATCTTAGTAACGAGCAAACAATACGTTCCCAACGAGCCATTGTTCTATTGCTACATTTTTTGAGCTTAAAATGTTTTTTGCGAAGCAAAAAACATTACAACAATTTAACAATCAAGCAATTCAACAATCCTAACATTTCAACTTATGCTACAAAATAAAATAAAACAACTCGCCACTGCCCTACACGCCGACACCATCGCTACGCGCCGACACCTGCACCAGCACCCGGAGCTTTCCTACCAAGAAGTCCAGACTGGAAAATTTGTTGCCGAGCGACTCGCTGACTACGGTATCGAACACACGCACGGCATGGCAGAAAACGGCGTAGTAGGCATCATTCGCGGCAAAAATCCCGACAAAAAAATCATCGCCTTACGTGCCGACATGGACGCCCTACCCATCCACGAAGCCAACGACGTACCCTACAAATCCCAAAACGAAGGCGTCATGCACGCCTGCGGACACGATGCACACACGGCTTCGCTGCTCGGCACGGCGCACATCCTCAACCAAGTCAAAGACCAATTTGAAGGCACTATCAAACTCATTTTCCAACCTGCCGAAGAACGTTTTCCCGGCGGTGCGTCGATTATGATAAAAGAAGGTGTCTTGAAAAATCCTGCGCCCCAAAGCATCCTCGGACAGCATGTACATCCGCCCCTCGAAGCTGGAAAAATCGGGATGCGTGGCGGCATGTATATGGCATCTGCCGACGAACTTTACGTCACCGTAAAAGGTCGCGGCGGACACGGTGCAGCACCAAACGATTGTATTGACCCGGTGGTCATTACGGCGCATATTATCACGGCATTACAACAAGTTATTTCTCGCAAAAACGATCCTGTATCACCTTCCGTTCTTACCTTCGGAAAAGTCATCGCAAATGGCTCTACCAACATCATTCCCAACGAAGTATATATAGAAGGTACTTTTCGTGCAATGGACGAAAAGTGGCGTGCCGAAGCCCATATTCAGATGAAAAAAATGGCAGAAATGATGGCACAAAGCATGGGCGGTACTTGCGAATTTCGCATCAATAAAGGCTACCCATTTCTCATCAACAACGAAGCCCTCACCGCCAAAGTACGCCAACACGCTATCAACTACCTCGGCGCAGAAAATGTCGTCGAATTACCCATCAGAATGTCCGCCGAAGACTTTGCCTATTACTCGCATGAAATACCCGGCGTTTTCTACCGCTTAGGCACGGGAAATGTCGCGCAAGGCATCACCTCCGCTGTACACACGACCACTTTTGATATTGATGAATCAGCACTCGAATTAAGCACAGGCTTGATGGCGTGGATGACGATGAATGAGTTGACGGGTTGACGAGTTGTTGAGTTGGCGAATTGACGAATCAACGGGTTGACGAATCAACGGATTAACGAATCAACGACAGATACAATTCCTCCAAAATATCCAAAGCCTTCTGCTTGTCATGTGCTTCATGCAGAAAAGTTTTACCGGCTTCCGTAAGTCGTTTTGAAAGGGTTTTATCGGTCAAAATCCGTTGAATTGCTTGGGCGAGTTCATTAGGATTTTCCATTGCTGTGAGCAAGCCCGTTTTTTCGTTGATGCACCATTCGGGAATGCCTGCTACATCGCTTGCTATCACGGGGATTTCACACGCAAACGCCTCTAAACCAATCAATCCGAACATTTCCCGATACGCAGACGGCACAACAATCAATTCAGATTCATACAAATACTTTTTGATAGTATTTTGCGGCTGAAAAGGTAATATTTTTGTTTGTTTTTGCAAATTATTTTCTTGTATCGCTGCGCTCAAATTTTCCGATTCGCCGCCTTCACCGATAAAAATTAATTCATAATCCGGCAAATCCTGCGCCACCTGTTTCCACGCATCCAACAACACAAAAACTCCTTTCACCACTTCAAACCGACCGATATACAAAATCCGTTTTTTACGTGTATGTTGTTCGTCTGTTTTCCATCGGTCTACCTCAATATAATGATGAATATACGTCACATTTTCGATACCACGAGCGCGGAGTATTTTTTCAAACTTATAACTCGGCGCAATAAAATGTGTCGTTTGTTTTTTGACAATATTTAGGCGTATTTTTTTGATAAAACGCGCCAACACGCCCTCGCCGTCCTTCGGAATCAAGCGATAATCGTGAATTGTCTGTACGGTAGGAATATTCAGTCGATTTGCTACCGTCAAAATTGTTGTCGTAAAATAAGCATTATTGTTAATGTGAATAAGGTCTGGCTCAAACGCCCTTAATTTCGCCTCAATCGCTTCGCCCACATTTCGCTTATAAAACAAACCATCTCGAAATTTATGCACCAACGAAAACCGCCCCTGCCCAAACGCCGAAAATTCCCGCACATCGATCGTCAGTCGCTCCATGACAAAGCCCCGCCCCTCCATCTCTTTCTTGATAGAATTGACATAAGTTTCCGTACCGCCTCGCACGCCTGTCTTATCATTATATAGCAAAATCTTCATCAGCAATGCTTTATACAATGCTTAAATGTTTAAATGTTTTGAATGAATGAATTTTGAATAAGTGAATGAATGAATCACAAACTATCGAATTGAATATGATTCATTCATTCAAAATTCATTCATTCATTCATTCATTCATTCAAAATTCATTCATTCATTCATTCATTCAAAATTCATTCATTCATTCATTCATTCATTCATTCACTCACTCATTCATTATCATTTAAGCATTTCAACATTTAATCATTATTCTCAAGTGCTTCCCAATACTCCACAGCGCGGCGCGTATGTGGGATGCAGATAGAGCCACCCACCAGATTGGCGATAGCAAATACTTCAAAAACCTCCTCCTTTGTCACGCCCAATTCGTAGCACGAACCCAAGTGGTAAGCGATACAATCATCACAACGTAACACCATAGAAGCCACCAAACCCATCAATTCCTTTGTTTTGCTTGGTAGCGCACCATCGGCGTAGGCATTCGTGTCCAGATTGAAAAAGCGATTGATGACTTTGTTTTTCTGACCGAGTATTTTTTCGTTCATCACCTTTCTATAGGTGTTAAATTCTTCGACTTTATTCATCGTTACGAGTTGCGGGTTACGAGTTACGGTAGGGGGTTGCGAGTAGTAATGAACCCGAAACCCGTAACTCGTAACCCGTAACCCGATTAAAATATTAGGCAAATGTAGGGTGTTTAAATATTAATGCACGTTTTTTTCTAACTAAATCAATACATAGCATTATCTTTGTGTGTTTTTTTAGCTTAAAAATAGTTATCGGCATCTTTTAGATGCTTATTACTTGGATTGAAAAGCAGCAGAAAAACGCACAGCAACGTTGTTTGGAAACGAGGCATAAATAAATTTACTTTTTTGATACTGTTATTTTTTTTTCTTTTTTTGTTGAGAAAACCGCATATAGCCTATGCTATGTAAGCGTTTTCGCAGCGAAAAAAGAGGAAGAAAGAACAAGTCGAAATGTAAAGTTATTTTTGCCTCGTTTCCTAAACATTCAATTTAAGTTGCAGAATAAAATTTACTTATGAATTATATGCCGAAATCCCTTATTATATTAATATACTGTTGTTTTGTTTCATTGCTTGCACAAGCGCAGGAGCCGCCTTCTACGGGAGAAAAATTTATCGTAGGAGGAATAGAAGTCGAAGGACTGCAATTTAGTGAGCCAAATGCGGTGATAGCCGTCACGGGCTTGGCAGTAGATAGTGAGATAAAAATTCCGGGCGATGACATTCCCAATGCGATTCGCAGCTTGTGGCGATTGCGTTTATTTACCGATATTGAAATTATCGAAAACAAACGCATCTCAAACGTTATCTTTCTGACAATCAAGGTGAAAGAACGTCCGCGACTTTCGCGCTACTCGTATACGGGTGTGAAAAAACATTTGCATGACGACCTCAACGACGAGGTACAACGCTTTGTACAACGCGGCGGTATCGTCACCGAAAGCGTGAAAATGAACTCCGCAAACGCCATTAAAGATTTCTTTATTGAGCGTAGCTTTTTGGATGTAGAAGTGAGCGTAAAAGAAGTAACAGATACGACGATGTTCAATGCTGTCCGACTGCTTTTTGATGTTGATAAGAAAAAACGAGTACGTATCAAGGAGATAAATATCGAAGGAAACGAGGCATTGACAGATGGCAAAATCCGTCGTTTGATGAAGGAAACCAAGCGCAAGAAAAACCTTTTTAAGCCATCGAAGCTCATTGACGATAAATTTGAAGACGACCAACGCGCCATTATTGCACGATACAACAAACTCGGCTATCGTGATGCCCAAATTATGAAAGATTCTGTCTACCGCATTGGTAATGAAATGTTTGTAGATATGACTGTCAAAGAGGGCAACCGCTATTATTTCCGCGATATTAAATGGCGTGGCAATTCGATTTACAGTACCGAACAACTCACCGAAGTACTCGGTATCGAAAGAGGTGATGTATATAATGAAGAAGTATTGAACACTCGACTGAGTTTTAGCCAGGATGGGCGCGACGTGAGTTCGCTTTACTTGGATAATGGTTATCTCTTTTTCCGTGTTGACCCCGTAGAAAAAACGGTCACAACGGATTCGATAGACCTCGAAATACAGATATTTGAAGGACCGCAAGCAACGATAGACCGCGTAGTAATCGCTGGAAACGACCGTACACACGAACACGTTGTGCGCCGTGAATTGCGTACCAAGCCGGGACAAAAATTTAGTCGCTCGGATATTATTCGTTCGCAGCGCGAGATATTGGCTTTGGGTTATTTTAGCCAAGAAAACTTGGGTATCAATACGCCCGTCAACCCGCAGCGTGGCACGGTAGACATCGAATACACCGTTGAAGAACGCCCTTCTGACCAACTCGAACTTTCCGCCGGATGGGGTGGACGCGGACGTGGTGTGATTGGTACGCTTGGGGTTACGTTCAATAATTTTTCATTGAGAAACTTTTTTGATGTCGATAGTTGGAGTCCGCTACCGCAGGGAGATGGGCAACGCCTTTCGCTTCGCGCACAGACCAACGGCAAGTTTTTCCAATCCTATAATTTCTCCTTTACCGAGCCGTGGTTGGGCGGCAAAAAGCCCAATTCATTTACCTTCTCCGCCTTTCACTCGCGCTCCACCAATGGCGCGCCAAACCGCATTGACGTGATTACTGACAATAATGTCACAGAACGCATTGACAATCCAAGCTTTCAACGATTGGCGATTACCGGAGCCTCTGTAGGCTTGGGTACACGACTCAAAGTGCCGGATGATTTTTTCGTATCAAATACAACAATTAGTTATCAAAATATCGGTCTAAGGAACTATCGTGGATTTACATTAGAAGAAACAGGGCAACCAATTTTGCTCGGTACGTACCACAATCTTACCCTGAACCAAACCATTTCGCGTAACTCTATTGATAGCCCGATTTTCCCGACTTCGGGGTCGAGGTTTTCACTTTCAGCCCAATTATCTTTACCGTATTCTTTGTTCAAAAAAGATAATTTCTGGAAATTGTCGGACGCAGAAGCCGCTGATATTATCGCACAAGCCAATGCTGTACAAGACGCCAGCGGACTATCGGGACTCTCTGAAAGTGCCGCCGCTCTACTCATCCGCGATACCGAGAACGCAACGCGTTATAAAATGGTCGAATACCACAAATGGCGTTTTAACGCCGAATGGTACTCCAAACTTTATGGCAAATTTGTCATTCGTGCTTCCGCGAAAATTGGGATGATTGGAAGTTATAATAAAAACATAGGCACAACGCCTTTCGGACGATTTGAACTCGGTGGTGATGGTATCGCCAACTTCAATATCGAAGGTATCGAAATCGTTTCGATGCGTGGCTATGAAGATAACAACACAGATATTTCGGCAAATACCTTCGGCGCAACGGTATTCGATAAATTTACGCTCGAATTGCGTTATCCACTTTCGCTCAATCCTTCAGCGACGATTTACGTACTCGGTTTTGCCGAAGGTGGAAATGCCTGGACCAACTTCCGCGACTTCAACCCACTTGATTTGCGTCGCTCAGCAGGGGCGGGGCTACGTGTATTCTTACCGATGTTTGGTACACTTGGATTTGATTATGGTATTGGTTTTGACAAACCCTATCTTGACCCCGAGACAAGTATTTGGTCGGATTATGGTAGATTTAGTATCATACTTGGTTTCGAACCGGAGTAGAGATTGTTTTAAGGGAAGACGAAAAAAATAATCTACCCGTCTGAATTGTTCTTTTTCTTATATGTTTCACTAAATCTTCCTTATCCCGAATCAAGTACGGGACAGGCTGTAGCTCGGCTATGCGCGTCAAATTTAGTGAAAGAAAATAAATAACTTCTTCATTTGGGGGTAGATTATTTTCTTCCTCTTCCCTAACCGTAACACAGACATTCCTGTCTGTACCGCATGAAAGACAGACAAGAATGTCTGTGTTACGGTTAAAAATTTTGGTTCTTTGACAAATCCAGTGAAGTGAATGAAAATTTGGGCGTATCCCCCTCCTTATCAGTCGGGGGTCGGGCTATCCGGCACTCTCTCCACTCCGCTATCGCTACGTTACGTTCAAACAACACCTACTATCCCTTACGCAAGGGACGAACAATCGCGAGGCAGAAAAACAAACAATCACGGGATTTGTCAAAGAACCAAAATTTTAGATAAAAGGTAGCAGACATTTTGGATGTCTGCTACCTTTACCTTGTTAAACTCCTGTTAAATCATCAGCTCTACATGGGTGTTTATTACTTTCTTATTTTATTGAAAATCAATGATTTAATTTGTTTTTAAATGAAAAAAATATTTATCTCCTAAAAATTGGCAAAGCTATTGCAATGTTCGTTATGAGTGAATTAGTTGATTGGTTAATTAGTTCGCTTAATTTTCGCAAAGCGAAAAAATATCCCAAAACTAATAAACTATTTAACCAATAAACTAATAAACTAATCAACTAAATTTAAAATATGAAAAAATTACTCTTCGTCATGGCGATTGCGATGACCACCGCTTTCACGGTAGACGCACAGCGCATCGCATATGTAGACATGAACACCATCCTCGAACGCATCCCCGAATACAAGGCTGCCCAAGCAGAACTGGATGCGACAGCCGAAAGATGGAAACAAGAAATCGCCATCGAATACGGCAAAATCGAAACGATGTACCGCAAATATCAGGCGCAAGAAGTCTTGATGAGCGAAACTACTCGCGCTCAACGTGAACAAGAAATCGTCGATAAAGAAGCCCAAGTTCGTGAATTACAAAAGCAAAAATTTGGACCGCAAGGCGAGCTATTCAGCAAACGCCAAGAACTTGTCAAGCCTACCCAAGACCGTGTGTATGGCGTCATTCAGAAATTCGCTGCTGACCGTGGTTTGGATTTTATTTTTGACAAAGGCACGATGCCAAGCATGATTTTTGCTGCCCCAAAAATGGACAAAACAGAAGAGGTTATTGAAAAACTAAAATTATAAAAGATGAGAGACTTGAGACGAGAGAAGAGAGAAAATCACTCTCTTATCTCACCTCTCTTATCTCTTTTTACTTAAACTTAGAAAAGAATCATGAATTACAAATCATTAATGGCAGCTTGGAGCGTGCTGGTGTTTGCTTTGGTTTGCTTTTCAACTACTTCGGTGTCGGCACAAAAGTACGGACACTTGAGTTTTGAAGAAGTATTATCTGAAATGCCACAAACCAAAACCGCCCGTAGTAGCCTCGAAGAATACAACGCTTCTTTGGAAGCCGACTTTAAAAACATGCAGGACAAACTTGCACAGAAAATCGAAGCTGCCAACCAAAGATACGGTTCGGGCGAAATGAGCGATAGCGAGCGCAACGAAAAATTGCAAGAAATACAAAAGCAGGAAGCTGCATTGCAAGAAAAAATTAAGGCTTTTCAACAGCAATTTGCTAAAAGACAAAACGAACTCACAGAGCCACTTTTTGACAAACTGGGCAAAGCCATAGAAGATGTCGTTGCAGAAGGTGGATATGCGTACATCTTTGACACGACAAATATGCTATATATCGCCAGTACTGCGGACGACATCACCGATAAAGTAAAAGCTAAACTCGGCATGTAGTTTTGTGATTGTTAAATTGTATTATTGTCTATTTGGTTTCGCCAAATACCCAATAGTAACAAGCAATAAGACAATCACCATTTTTCAAATTAAAAAATAACTATTTACGTGTTCGCTACCTATTAACTAATACAAAAGGGGCTTCACGTAAAAACGGCGGACTGCAAGCTGCCGACCTAACAATAGAATTATTATGAATAAGTCAATGATAAAAATATTCACGCTGTCGATTGCCCTCATTTTTGCGGCGGCTACTGGCGTAGATGCCCAAAAAATCGGACACATGAGTTCGCAAGCGGTTTTCCTCGAAATGTCTGAAACCAAAGCAGCTCAAAGCAAGCTCGAAGACTACAGAAAACAACTCAGCTCAGAGTTGGAAAACAGACAAAAAGCATTGCAACAAAAAATTGAAAATGCTAGAAGAACTGCTGACGAACTTTCACCCAATCAAATTAAAGTCTTAGAAGCTGAAATTCAGGAAGAAGGACAGGCTATCGAAACAAAGGCAAGAGAACTCGAACAGCAATACGTAGCAAGAGAAGTCGAACTTTTGAAGCCACTCGAAGAGAAATTTATGGCTGCTATCAAATCTGTAGCCGATGCCAACGGTTATACCTACATCATGGAAACCGGTACGCTACTCCACGCGCAAGGTGGTGACGACATCACAGATAAAGTGAAAACAAAATTGGGTATGTAATATACCAATGAGTGAATGAGTGAATGAGTGAATTTTGAATGAATGAATCATTCTCGTCACTCATTCACTTTCTTGAAAAAACCGCTTATGTTTTCAATTATAAAGCGTTCTTTCCTACTTCTTGTGCTGTCTTTTTTCGTGATAAATGTTCACGCTCAACAGAAAATTGGTTATGTCAATTTTCAAGATATTTTTGAAAAATATCCTACGACACAAGTGGCAAAAGATAGTCTTGCGAATTATGAGAAACGACTTGATAAACAATATCAATTTAAAGTAAAGGCACTTGAGAATAGAATAGAATTTTATAATAATACTACCCTCTGTGCGACTGCCTCAGAAAAAGAAACCATAGAGGAAAAACTCAGGCAAAAGAAAGCAGCCGTAAACAAAATGCCTACCGAAAATAAAGAAAAAATTCTCCATAAAGAAAAAACGCTTTTACCTCCAATAAGAAAAAAAATCAGAGATATTATTGACCAAATCGCTGTTGAATACGGTTATCAAAATATAATTGACACTTCGGATTTTATTTATAGAAACGAAGAAAACGATAACGACATCACCCAAAAAGTTCGAGCGAAATTAGGGACGTAACAAATTCAAAAAATAATCAAAAGGCGGCTTTATGCCGCTTTTTTTATTGTTGTACTGTTGCATTGCTTTATTGTTTTTTGCTACGCGAAAAATACACAACAATACAGCAACAAAACAGTACAGCAATAAAACACTAAATTTTGAACAATAAACAACCTATCGGCATATTCGACTCTGGCATTGGCGGTTTGACCGTAGCCAATGCCATCACCAAGCACCTCCCGAATGAGGAAATCATCTACTTCGGCGATACTGCACACCTACCTTATGGCGAAAAATCTGCCGATGCGATACGTTATTATTGCATTACGATAGCTAAGTTTTTATTAGAAAAAAACTGTAAAATGATAGTTATCGCTTGCAATTCGGCATCATCGGCGGCGTATGATGTATTGGTTGATTTTTTCAAGGGACAAGTACTTTTTGTCAATGTCGTCGATCCGCTTATCGAAGCTGCTGCTGCGCAAAACTACCGCAAAGTCGGCGTCATTGCCACCAAAGCCACCATCAATACAGGTATTTATCGCCGCAAATTACTCGAAAAAAAATCAACGCTTGATGTCGCTTCTTTGGCTACGCCCTTGCTCGTGCCGATGATAGAGGAAGGCTATTTTCAAAACAATATCAGCCGCGCCATTATCGAAGATTATTTAGGTAGAAAAGAATTTGAGGGAATGAATGCCTTATTGTTGGCTTGCACGCATTACCCTTTGATTCGCAAGGAAATAGAAGCCTTTTTAGGCGATAAAGTACGTGTATTTGATTCCATAGATGTCGTCTCCCAATTAGTCGAACAACTCCTCACCGAACATCAACTTCTAAACGATAAACGCGAAAATGCTCACCAATTTTTCGTGTCCGACTATACCCGTTCTTTCGAAGAAACCACCAAGATATTCTACGAAGAAGACATTGATTTGAAGCATTGTTCGATATGGACGTGATTCGTTATTCGTGGATTCGTGGATTCGTTATTCGTGGATTCGCGGTTTTCTTTGTGTATTATTATGGTCAATTCGAAGTTCAAAAAATCTAAAATTTAGCCAAACTATCGTAAATTGCGCTGGAAATTCGTTATTCGTGTATTCGTGATTCGTTAACTCATTATCCGTTAATCCGTTATCCGTGTACCCGTTAACTCGTTATTCGTGTATCCGTGTATCCGTGTATCCGTTAATCCGTGTACCCGTTAACTCGTTATCCGTGTATTTTGCGAAGCAAAATACAAACAGAACGAATACACGAATCACGAATAACGGATACACGAATCACGAATCACGGATACACGAATCACGAATACACGGATACACGAATCACGAATCACGAATCACGGATACACGAATCACGAATCACGGATACACGAATACACGAATACACGAATAACGAATACACGAATCACGAGTCAATTATGAACAATCCAATACTCAAAACGCTGCTTCCTCACATCGCTGCATTTTTCATTTTGATGCTGGTCGCTTTCATCTATTTCTTGCCATCTGTCACCGGCAAAGTACTCCGTCAATCGGACAACTTTAACGCCTACGGCATGCAAGCCGAAATGAAAAAATACGAAGCCAACGGCGACCGTCCTATCCTCTGGACGAACGCTGCCTTTGGCGGAATGCCCACCTACCAATTGCGCGGCTCGGCACGCAACAATCTGCTCGTACATCCCTATCGTGCATCCGTGGCGTGGAACAGTGTCACCGTGCCGCATACGGCTTTATTTTTACTCATGCTGTGTTTTTACATCCTCATGATGTCGCTCGGCATTGATTGGCGCATCGGTATCATGGGCGCGGTAGCTTATGGATTGTGCACCAATTTTGTCATCCTCATGGAAGCCGGACACTCCACCAAAATCATTGCGCTCGCCTACACGCCTGCCGTGCTTGCGGGCATACTGCTGGCTTTTCGCGGAAAATACCTGCTCGGTGCGGGCATGACCGCCTTTTTTATGGGGCTACAAATCACCGCCAATCACCTCCAAATCACCTATTATTTGCTCTTGATTCTCGCCATTTATGGCATTTTCAAACTCGTAGAATCCATCCGTAAAAATGAACTTCCGAACTTCGCAAAAGCTGCCGGCGCATTGGTCATCGCCACGATACTCGCTTTCGCTGCCAACACCACCAACCTCTGGACGACCCAAGAATACGGCAAAGAAACCATACGCGGTACATCCGAACTCGCCGCCAAAGCCGGACAAGATGGACTCACCAAAGAATACGCTTTCGGTTGGAGCTACGGCATCGGCGAAACGATGACGCTCATGTTTGCCAATGCGCGTGGCGGCGGTTCGCTCCAAAGTGGCGAAGGCACAAAAGCCTACGATTCTATGCTCAGGTTAGCCAAACAACAAGGTGCGCCCAATGCACAGGCAGAAGGCTTCGCCCGACAATCAGGTAGTTTTATGTATTGGGGCGACCAACCTTTTACCGCCGGACCGATTCATTACGGCGCGATTATCTGTTTTCTATTCTTTTTGGGGGCGTTTTTGGTCAAAGGTTCAGTTAAATGGTGGCTCATCACCGCGAGTATTTTTGTGATTATATTGAGTTGGGGGAAAAACTTCTTTTTCAACGATTTCATGTTCGATTACTTTCCTTTTTATAGTAAATTTCGTTCTGTAAAAATGATACTCAATCTCGGTTTGATGCTATTCATTTTAATGGGGACGCTCGGTTTGCAGCGTTTTTTCAGCCGTGAAGTTACTGCCAAATCCAAGCGTCGCGCGCTCATCTATGCGGCGAGTGTCACGGGTGGTATTTGCTTATTAATGCTAATGGCGAGCGGCATCATGGACTACTCCAATCCCGGTGACCAAAGGTTTGAACAATACGTATCGGCTAAAGACCTACAAAGTTCGCGAGCGGGCTTGCTTCGTGCCGATGTCATTCGTGCTTTTCTCTTTATCTTCGCGGCAGCGGGGGCTTTGTGGGCATATACTACGGGCAAATTCAAGTCGGTATTTGCCATTCCGACCATCGCTTTATTGGTTTTGTTCGAGGCTTGGACAGCCTCTTCACGCTTTGTAAATCACGATAGTTTTGAAGAAAAATCAAACATAACAGCCGCCGCCCAACCAACACCTGCCGACACACAAATCATGGGCGATAAAGACCCACATTTTCGTGTACTCGACCTTGCACGAGGTGGACTGAGAGGCAATGCGACCACTTCTTATTTTCACAAAAGTCTAAGCGGCTACCATGCAGCCAAATTGATGATTTATGAAGAACTCTTGGAGGCTTACCAACTCAATGACGTCAATTCCAACGGTCAAATTCTCGACATGCTCAATACCAAATATCTCATTGCGCCAAGCGAAGGCGGACAGCCACAGGTTGTTCCGCGAAATACCAATTTGGGTAATGCGTGGTTTGTAAATGATTTTAAATTAGTAGAAACGGCGGATGCAGAATTGGCAGGTTTGAAAAATCTTAATCCGCGTAGTACTGCATTGATACAGAAGAAATATAGCAACTATCTAAATAGTTTAGATTTGACTTCCGATAGTCTCACCAATGCAGGCAATTCCATTCGTCTCACCAATTATCATCCCAACAAACTTATCTATGAATCGAATGCAAATAGCGAACAACTTGCTGTTTTTTCCGAAATATATTATCCACCAAATAAAGGCTGGCAAGTCTATATTGATGATGCGCCTTTAGAGCAGGATTTCATCAAAGCCAACTTTGTACTACGTGCCATGCGTGTTCCCGCAGGTAAGCATAAAATTGAAATGCGTTTCGAACCACGTTCTTATTACACAGGCGAAACGATTTCGCTGATTGGGTCGATATTGGCAATGTTGTGTTTTGTAGGCGGTATGTTTTACTGGGGCAGAAATACGAATTTCGCCGAATTGGGGGCTTCTGAAATATACGATCCAGAAGCTGCACCCGTTCAAGTGAAAAAACCTTCGCTGGCAAAGACCGTTAAAACGACGAAGAAAAAGACGGGTAAGAAAAAGTAAAGTAAGGGAAGACGAAAAAAATAATCTACCCGTCTGAATTGTTCTTTTTCTTATATGCTTCACTTAGTGAAAGAAAATAAATAACTTGCCCCATTATGCTTGTTCTTTTCCCTTCTAAAAAACACAAAAAATAGTTCCGTAGCTATGGCTATGCAACGATTTTTTGAATTCTTTAGAAGAAAAAATTACGGCGCATTTTGGAACAATTTATTTAATTTCTTTCACTAAATCTTTCTTACGTGGCTCGGCTATGCGCGTCAAATTTAGCCAAACATATAAAAAAAATAACTTCTTCATTTGGGGTAGATTATTTTCTTCCTCTTCCCTAAGTGTTTGTGGTTATTAGTCGGTAGTTGTTATAATCGCTTGAATTTCAACGCCTTTATAACTTACTAAGATTCAACTCTATATTTAACGAAAACTGTATATGTTTTTTGCTTTTAGCTCAAGAGATAGCCTATTCGACGGACATTTTATTTATTCATTACTAAGTATCAGCATTTCATACCAAATTAACAATTATTAAATATTATTTCTGTGAAATGTGGAGATGAACCGTTTGCACTTACTTACGAACCCAACAACTGACCTGCGCCCATGCTGTTCAACTCAATAGAATTTTTGATTTTTCTCCCGACGACCTTTATCTTATATTGGTTGTTGAAAGATAAAATTAAGTGGCAAAATCTATTTATTCTCCTTGTCAGTTATATTTTTTATGGTTGGTGGGATGTCCGATTTTTGAGCTTGATTGCGCTGAGTTCGGCGGTAGATTACACGATTGGAATACAGCTCAACCAAGCTGAAAAACCGATAAAAAGAAAACTCTTATTGGGCGTCAGCCTTGCCTTTAATTTAGGACTGCTTGGATTTTTCAAGTATTATAACTTCTTTTTGGATTCCTTTGTGGACGCTTTTGCTGCCTTAGATATTCATTTGAATACAAGCAGTTTAAACATTATACTCCCGGTAGGAATAAGTTTTTATACTTTTCAAACTTTGAGTTATACGATAGATATTTATCGTAAAAAAATGCAGCCAACAACAGATCCGATTGCCTTTTTTGCTTACGTGAGTTTCTTCCCCCAATTGGTTGCCGGACCGATAGAACGTGCGTCGAATCTCCTCCCTCAATTTTTCTCTAAACGAACGATTTCACCCGCCCTAATCTCCGATGGACTGCGACAAATCTTGTGGGGAATGTTCAAAAAAATCGTCATTGCCGACAACTGTGCAGTCATTGTAGATGCAGTGTTTTCCGACTATGGCGCACACAACTCAACCACGCTTATAGTCGCTGCGATACTGTTTGCCTTTCAAATTTATGGCGATTTTTCTGGCTATTCGGATATTGCCATCGGTACAGCAAAGTTGTTTGGATTCAGATTGATGACCAATTTTTCAGTACCCTATTTTTCACGCGATATTGCCGAGTTTTGGCGGCGTTGGCACATCTCTTTATCGTCTTGGTTTCGCGATTATTTATACATTCCTTTGGGCGGTAGCCGTGGTGGTTTGTCAATGCAATTGCGAAATGTATTTGCTATATTTATCATTAGTGGGTTTTGGCATGGTGCCAATTGGACATTTATCGTTTGGGGTGCGCTCAATGCACTTTTATTTTTACCTTTATTGCTTCGCGACACCAATCGAAAATATACGGAAACGGTAGCCGAAAACCGTCATTTACCAAACATCCGAGAAGTCGCACAAATGTTAATGACCTTTGTGTTAACGGTCATCCTTTGGGTCTTTTTCCGTTCCGATTCGGTCGGCGATAGTTTTTCTTATTTACAGAAAATAGCGGCTTGCAATTTCTCACAAAACATTTATAATCAAAAAGATGTATTTTTGTTGATGCCTTTAATCAGCATAATGCTCATCATAGAATGGCTCAATCGAGACAAATCGCACCAAATGGATATTCAACGATTTTCGCCTATAATACGACATACGACTTATGTATTTTTACTGGCTTTAATTTATTTGTTTAGTAAATATAGTTCTAATACGTTTATTTATTTTCAATTTTGAAATGGGTGTTGGATGTAGAAAAAAAACTTGATGATACGATTTTATGAAAAAAACGTTCGCTAAATTTTCGATATATGTATTCGTGCTGATTGGTATTCATTACTTCGCAGCGATGCGGGCAGGTTCGTATTTCGACCCGTTCTATTTGCGCTTTACGACGGGGCAACATGCTTCGATGGTCGTGGGAACATCAAGGGCAGCGCAAGGCATATTGCCCGAAGTTTTGAATCGGGAATTGGGCGGTGAATATACCACAATTGCAAATTTCGGGTTTACCATCGTCAATTCGCCATACGGAGAAGTCTATCTTAATGCCATGCGGCAAAAATTGGATACCACCAAACAGCCTAAGAAAAACATCTTTATTGTTTCGGTGGACCCCTGGTCGATTACTACGAAAAATAATCCTACAGATGATGTTGCTTTATACCGTGAGCAGAATCTTTTTTTGGATAAAATGAAAACGATAGGAGAGGTAGGCAAACCCAACTTTGAATATCTCTCGAAAGGCTATGCAGAAAGCTGGGGAAAGATTTTGTACCGCCCCATTACGAATAAACGACGAATGTGCCTGCATGAGGATGGCTGGCTTGAAGTGAATGTGCCTATGAATGAATCGGCTGTACAAAAAAGGCAGACAGCTAAGGTAGAAAATTATACGAATCTTTTAATACATTATGCTTTGTCTAATAATAGGTTGCACGAACTGGGGCAAACAATTGATTTTCTGAAGCAACACGGAGAAGTTGTGTTGGTGCGATTGCCTATATCTTCTGAAATTTATGATATAGAAAAGCAACTGATGCCCGATTTTGATGAAAAAATGTGTCTTTTATCACAAAAATATACTGTACCTTATTGGTCATTTATAGACAAATTATCCGAATATACCTATACAGATGGCAACCATTTGTATAAAGATTCAGGAAGAAAAATATCGAAGGAAATTGCTCAAATGATAAGGTATAATATAACTTCGAGTTGTCGTCAGCCGAACAGCTTTATTGGTGACTAAGGTTTCTCAAATTAACGAAAATGCTTCATAAAACCCTTCGTCTGCCTACTAAAATTACGTAATTTTAAAAAGAACTGAATTATTTATATTGAAAAAATAAATTCTATGATACTTAGTAGTAAGTCAAACTAATTATGATAAGTTCGTTTGGCGAAATTTGTCCGATTACTTTGTTGGAGAACATCCAGCGTAGCTACGGCTATGCTGAATAACCTCCGCCTCGTACTCGAAAAAATTTCACTCAAAGCAACATATCATAATTAGATTGACTT
>Ga0209185_1001273_pt1 | contig 22768 bp, 19 predicted proteins | sample SidtaG_2_FD_187425 | JGI IMG/M metagenome (GOLD analysis project Ga0209185, IMG submission 187425) | Marine algal microbial communities from Sidmouth, United Kingdom - Sidmouth_Asex2 metaG (SPAdes) (version 2) | ecosystem: Host-associated > Algae > Red algae > Unclassified | place: Sidmouth... | reverse complement strand
CAAAGCGTATATTAACTTGATTATCAATATAATATACGCTTTTTTAACCTGAAAAACTACTGCTAATCAACTTAAATTTAAGTCTTTGAATACAAAAAAACTGTTCAAAAAGTATGAGTTTGCCCTGTATAAACGTTATAAAACCAGTATAAAAAGTGCTTACAAGTGGTTCTTTAGAATTCAGGAACAGTTTCTTTATCTATTTTACCATTGGAAGATGGGATATACAAGGTGAAAACGTTAATTTAGATTTGTATAACAAGGGCCGTATGACGGGAGACTATCACGTACGGTTCTGTGAGAGGCTTGGGGTGAAAGTCCTTTTGTCTACTCGACGCCGAAACGTATGCAATACCAATCGATACCGATGTACATAAAGAAAATAATAAGGTAGGGTATTTAACAGTTCGCTTGTTATATAACAAAATTAAAAAACAGATATGGATTTAAAAAAGAATGCTTTATTAATTATTTTTTCGATTTTTTCAATTTCTTTATTTGCGCAAGAAAATGTTTTAAAATCTGACTTTAAGGTCGAACTTGGTGTTAATCGTTCAGAAATACCATTCACAAGGCTAAAAACAGAGGGTGTTAATGGTGGTTTTGGTTGGAACGTAAATATGTTATATAATTTAAAAAAAGGAAGGTTTTTTGCCGAAACCGGTTTAGGATATAGAAATATGAATTTTTTGATTAGTGAAGATTTGAGTCAGGTTAGAAAATTTGAAGCAAAGGCTTCTTCAATAAATATTCCAATACTTATAGGTACTAATTTCATCAAAGGAGACCACAAAGTCTTACCAATTCTTAAAACTGGAATTAATCTCGACTATACTATTAATTTGAACTCGGAACGTAGTGATATTTTAACTAAGTCTGACTTGCAAAGTCTTAACCTAACATATAATATAAGTGCCGGAGTAAAGATTAATAAGGTTGAGCTTCTGCTAAGCTATAACACTGATTTAAATAAGTATATTAAGACAATTAACAATAACAATAGTTACATAGGACTAAAGCTAGCATATAACTTTTTTTCAAATTAAAAATACTGCAAACAACAATGGCTATTATTAATACGGATTTTGGTGCTTAACCCAAAGTTTAGAGCCTTGAACAAAGTCCGCTAAATTAAAAATTTGGCGACTTTCCAAATATGTAAATATTATGCTGATTTAATACAGGTAGATAAAGCCTATAACACCAGAGAGAACAGTAAATGGTTCAAAGAAAGGAACATTAGAATAACACCGCCACAGCTATAAGGTAAGCCATAACAAAAAGCGAAACGAAAAAAGGAAGCTGCTCAAAGGAATCATATTGAGGCAAAATTTGGACAAGGCAAAAATGGTTACAATCTCAATAAAATAAGAGCCAAATTAAAAGCGACATCTGAATCTTGGATAAGCTGTATCTTTTTTGTGATGAATTTGATAAATTACCAAAAAATCTTCTTTTTCCATTATGTTTTTTCATTTATTATGTAATCTAAAACTTTTAATAAAGAAGAGTAGTCTATAAAATGACAAACGACTCTCTTTAAACTTTTTTTCGTCAAAAAACGCTGTTTTTTTAAGATATTAAATAAAACTTTTCAGCGAACCCTATGTAGCAATATTTGAAATAAAAAAGTTCACTTTTAAACCAGAACATACACTTCTATAATTTCTTATTACTACTGAAATATGTTTTATTGAAGATATAATAGGATAAAAAAAAACCTATACCATAGACAAACTAACGATTAATTAAGTTATTATTTATAGGAAAGAGAAAAAACCTATTTTCATCAAAGCCATCTAGTGACATATAAACCTTTTGATCTTTACTTAATTTAAAATTCTTTAAAACGTATACCGATATGTTAGTACTATTTGCTTTTAAAACATTATTTCTATTAAAAACATAAATAGGGATTATCTCAAAATTTTTCTTACTTCCATGCCTTTTAACATAAAACTTTACATCATTTACAAAGTATTCTTTGAGAGATGAATTGGTAATCTGTACTGTAAAATACATTTCATTTTTATCCAAAGAAATATCATTTAATCTTAATTCAATAACGGCTATTTTTTGAGAGATGTTTTTAATAGTGGGTTTTTGTAAATAATTATTTTCACAAAATATATGATAATATTCTTTACTATCTTCACTATAAAGATTGTAGTCGTTCTTTTTTATTTTTTTAATGGGTTTGTTATTTATATTATTTTTTGTTAAAATAGTAGTGGCAGTAATAGCTTTCTTTTCTTCTAATGTATCTTTTTCACTATGATTTACAGTATTATAACTTAAATCTATATGTGCAATTGTATCCACTTCTTTTATTGATGATTTAATACTTCCTACAGCCATATCTGGAGTTAAAATAAAATTTAAATTAGTAATAGTGTTGGAATATTTTAATTCAAAAGAAAAAATATTACCATCTACAGTAATTACTGTAAAATTACTCGTTCTCTTATGGTTTATGTTATTTGCTTTTACAACGCCTATAACGCCCTTTTCTTCATACTCAAACTTAAAATCTTCAGATGGCTCTATTACCTTATTAATTCTTGAAGGAAAAAAAACAGACACTATATTATTTTCATTGGCTTCTATTAAAATAGGGTTATTAAATGCTCCAAAAGAAAATAAGGTGTAAAATAAAAACGAAATTATTATTGTAGATTTAGGTTTCATTAATTTGATATTTTATTGCATAAAATTAAACTAAAATATTTATTGACTCCTAAATAGTTAAATTTTTCGATGTTTAACCCAAATTTTAGCCTTAACTATATAAAAACAAGATTATAAAATCAAAAAAAGAGAAATTATAATACTCCCCAAATTTAGGACAGTAAGTTAAGTTGTAATTTAACCCTGTCAAATATGAAAAAATCAAGAAGAAAATTTAGTGCATCGTTCAAAGCCAAGGTTGCTATTGAAGCGATAAAGAATCAGAAAAGCCTTTAAGAACTTGCTGTTAAATTCGAGCTACACCCCAACCAGATATCAAGTTGGAAATGAGAATTTTTGGAGCATGCAGATTTAGCCTTCTTTATAGCGAGATTGGTCAGTTACAGGTAGGGAATGATTTTTTAAAGAAAGCCTTGAAAAAATGAGTACTACCGAAAGAAGACAAAAGGTTGTAAGATTTCATCCAAGGCTAAGTCTTTTAAGATAATGTGAACTACTTATGATTCATCGTTCTAGTCTTTATTATAAGCCTAGGAGCTAGAGTTTGCTGAATCTAAAGCTTTAAGAAAGAGACAGATATTTATTTCTTGGAACACCCATACTATGGTGTAGAACGTATGACCGATTGCCTGAGCCTTGATCTTAGGTACCGTGTAAATGTAAAAAGAGTTAGACGATTATATAAACTTATGGGTGTGCAGACTATTTACAGAAAACCCAGAACCACTATTAGGAATTCAAAAAGCTATAAATATTCATACCTCCTGAAAAACTTGAGAAAATCAATTAAAAGGTTGTATTTTGTATTTCTAATTTAGTTCTTCTTCTACCCTAACCAACCTTCTCTATCCAAACTACGGTATTGAATAGCTTCGGCAATGTGAGTGCCGTTGAGTTTAGTAGTGTTTTCTAAATCTGCAATAGTACGTGCTACTTTTAAAATGCGGTCATAGGCACGTGCAGATAAATTTAAACGTTCCATTGCATTTTTAAGTAATTCTTTAGAGGCGTCATCCAACTTACAGTACTCACGAATTTGTTTGGTATTCATCTGCGCATTGTAATGTACATTTTCCAATTCTGTAAATCGTTGAGTTTGTAATTCCCTGGCTTTAGTTACTCTTTTTCTAATTGCTACACTACTTTCTCCCTTTCTATCTTCAGATAATTTATCAAAAGGCACGGGTGTAACTTCTATATGAATATCTATTCTGTCTAATAAAGGTCCTGATATTTTTCCCATATACCGTTGCATTTCGGCAGGTGAAGAAGTTACAGGGGCATCCGGGTCGTTAAAATAACCGCCTGGACTAGGATTCATGCTTGCAACTAACATAAAACTACTTGGATAGGTAACTGTAAATCGTGCTCTAGAAATGGTAACTTCTCTATCTTCTAGCGGTTGGCGCATTACTTCTAAAACACCCCGTTTAAATTCTGGTAATTCGTCTAAAAACAATACCCCATTGTGAGATAAAGATATTTCTCCTGGTTGTGGATATGCTCCTCCTCCCACTAAGGCTACATCAGAAATTGTGTGATGCGGACTACGAAAAGGACGCTGGTTCATAAGTCCCATATTTTTTACTTTCCCAACTACACTATGTATTTTGGTGGTTTCTAACGCTTCATGCAAAGTCATAGGTGGTAAAATAGAAGGCAATCTTTTTGCTAGCATTGTTTTCCCAGAACCAGGAGGACCTATTAAAATAATATTATGTCCGCCAGCTGCTGCAATTTCCATACAACGTTTTATACTTTCTTGTCCTTTTACATCCGAAAAATCAAATTCAGGAAAATCTAGGGTTTTATAAAACTCAGCTCTTGTATCTATAATGGTTTGTTCTAATGATACTTGCTTATCAAAAAAATTAATAACTTCTATAATATTTTCTATTCCATAGACTTCCAATCCACTAACAATAGCTGCTTCTTTCGCATTTTGTTTTGGTAAAATAAAACCTTTAAAACCTTCTTCTTTTGCTTTTATAGCAATAGGTAGCGCTCCTTTTATAGGTTGTAAACTTCCATCTAGAGAAAGCTCCCCCATAATAAGGTATTTCTCTATATTTTCAGATGCTATTTGGTTAGATGCTGATAAAATCCCTAACGCTAACGTTAAATCATAAGCAGACCCTTCTTTACGCATATCGGCAGGCGCCATATTAATGGTTATTTTTTTTCCTGGAATTTTATACCCATTATTTTGTAAAGCAGCAGCAATACGATAATTACTTTCTTTTATAGCATTGTCAGGTAGTCCTACCAAATGATACCCTATTCCTTTATCTATATTTACTTCTACTGTAATTGTGGTGGCTTCGACACCAAAAACAGCACTTCCAAAAATTTTCGTTAGCATTAAATAATATTTTTCGCATACAATGTAGGAAATAAAAACAAAAAAGCAACTCCAAATGGAGTTGCTTTTTATTTTTTTAAAGATATACTTCTACTATTTTTTATTATTGTAAATTCTGATTTACGATTCATTTAGTGTTCTTCTTCTGAACCCAGAACTAAATCTTGACATTCGTTAACCAATTCTCAGTCGCCATAACAATTACCTCTTAATCGTGAAAATACAATACCTTTAGATATTATATAATTTACAGTGCTTTTTAATCTTCGCATAAATAACGTATTGTTATAAACACTACTAAATCTAGAATTGGTATGTGAACGCACATCTATTTTAACCGTGAAATTTGCCTGCATATAAGCTATTACTTTTTCAAAGTAGCGCACATCGGCTTGTGTAAATGACTTATCTAAATCAAAATGAACTACTATGGAATAAAGTTCATAGTGGTTCATTCATAACTAAAAAAGGATTGTAAAGAGCCTATCTATTGTGGATTCAACAACTTTAAATCAAAGTCCAAGGCTCATAGAACTGAACGAATTTCACATAGAAAAAGAGAAGGGATTTTCAATGTTGAAAAAATCCAAGTCTCTGTATATATCATAACCTTGATTCCTCTCTTTAAGTCTTAATGATTAATATATCTTAAATTTGGTGCTTTTATTGAAATACTAACTTAAGACATACATAAAAAAAGAAGAATAAAAATGATATTTCGAATTATCTTTCTTATTAAAATAAGCCTGTGAAACTGTCTCAAAAGCATTAGTCATTTTTCCCATTTCCAAAATAACAACCAAAACATTTTCAAAACCTTCGTGCTGTAATACACGCACTACATTTTTCACTCCTTCGGCATCTTTTACTAATGCTCCACCAAACTTAAATATTCTCATTACAAAATGGTGTTAAATTCTTTAACACCGAATGAATTATTTGTTAACGCAATAAATAACAATGGAGTTGTCGCATTTATGAATTGAATCCACCGAACTAAAACGTGCTTTATTGATAAAAAACCAATATCAAAATAGACCAATACAAATTATTTGATTTTGCAACGGTCTTGAATTAATAAAAAAACACCAAAATTGGTGCTTTTTTTATGCCTTGGTATATTTTTATTATTTCTAAAGTGAACTAAAAGATTATTTTTGAATGAATTTTCTTTTCTTAACCTTCTACGTAATATAAAATATTATATATATGTTATTTTTTGTTGTTAACTAATCCTGTTTCTAGCCAACTTTTATAAGTGTCTCTATCTGTATATTGTATAGATGTATTTAGCACTTCTAATTCAGGAGACAACAACACATAGTAGGGTTGTGATACTGCATTAAAATTTATAGTTTGGAAAGTACCCCATTTTTGCCCTTCGGTCTCTATTGTCTTAACCCTGCCTGAAGCATACTTAAAATCAAATTTTTGGTCTTCTGCTAATTCTTTTCTATTATCATCTGTATAGAGTGATATTAATACATACTCTTCGTTTAGTATTTTATAAATGTCTGGTTCACTCCAAACATTTTCTTCCATTTTCCTGCAATTTACACATGCCCACCCTGTAAAATCTAATAATATTGGTTTATTTACGTCTTTGGCATGTGCTAAGCCTTCATCAAAATTTTTAAAACAATTTAAGCTTAACGGACAGTCATTTTTCTGCTCAAAAACACTATGAAATTCTGGTGGTGGAAATCCGCTTAAAAATTTTAAACTAGTTATTTTTGTAAGTCCTAAAACTAAATATACTACAAACAATGCACTTAAGATTGCTATTGCTTTTCTTGCACCAGTTAATTTTTGTTTGGGACCATCATGCGGAAATCTATATACTCCAAATAAGTACAAGGTTAACAGCACAAATAAACCAATCCATATTGCAATAAATAACTCTCTTTTTAAAATTCCCCAATGCCCTACTAAATCTGCATTAGATAAGAATTTTAGGGCTAATGCTAATTCTAAAAACCCTAGTACTACTTTTACAGTTGTCATCCAACCTCCAGATTTTGGCAACGAATTTAACCAAGTAGGAAATAGTGCAAACAAAGCAAAAGGTAGAGCTAATGCTGTTCCAAATCCTAGCATTCCTGTAGATAGATTAGTAGCTACATCACCTTCTGCTAAAGCTGTACTCCCTAATAAGCCGCCCAATATAGGCCCTGTGCAAGAGAAAGATACTATAGCAAGCGTTACTGCCATAAAAAAGATACCTATAGGACCTCCTATTCTCGAGGAAGCTGTATCCATTTTATTTGCCCAAGATGTTGGTAATGTTAACTCATAATACCCAAAAAAGGAGAAAGAAAAGAATACAAAAATAGCAAAGAAAAATAGGTTTAACCACATATTAGTGGCTATCGTATTTAGTATTTGAGAGTCAACAGAATCAAATAAATGAAAAGGGAAACTCAATAAAAAATAAATTAAAATGATAAAGAAACCGTATAATAAAGCATTGGTAATTCCTTTAGCTTTGGTACCAGATTGCTTGGTAAAAAATGATACTGTTAGTGGAATCATTGGAAAAACACAAGGTGTTAATAAAGCTATAAGTCCGCCTAAAAAACCGAGTCCAAAAATCATCCATAGACTAGAATTTTTTTTGATTTTACTTTGTATACCTTCGGTAAGTCTTTCTTTATTTTTTAAATCCAAACGCAAAGCATCACTTAGCAACTTACTAGGTTCATCTATAACCTTGTCCTCTTTTACAATTGTTCCTCCATCCAATGAGAAGACAAAATCCTTGTCAGCAGGTATGCATACTTCTTTGCATACTTGATAAAATATATTTACTGCTACTTGTTTTACTGCTGAATCAAGTATTTTTATTTTCTGTTTGAATACTGCTTTGTCTTTAAAAAAAGTTTCGTCTACCTCAAAAACCTCACTATACTCTGTTATAGTTTTACTTTCTGTAGCTTCTCCATCTAATTTATAACCTTCATTCTCTTTTTTATAGGTAAACTGACTTGGCATAGAGCCACCTCCTGCTGTATATTGAGAATATATGTGCCAATCTTTAGATATTTGCGCTTTAAAAACTAACTCATATTCTGTTTCAGAAATCTTATGTATTTCTTGTGACCATAAAACGGGCTCGTCATCTGATTGTGAAAAGCCTAAAAAACTCAAAAAAAACAAGGTCAATACCGCTAAAAAATGTTTCATTATTCTATTGTAAATTTTATAATCTTTTTAGTTTCTTTTATTACTTTAAAACGCTCATCTGCTCTTTTTCCTATGACCCATACTATCTCTTCACCAGAACACAAAAACCATTGATTTTCTTTTGTGATAGTGTCCATTTTTTCATCTTTAAAAAACTTGGCTACTCTTTTCTTTCCTTGCATTCCAAAGGGATAAAAATAGTCGCCTTTTTTCCATTTCCTTACTGTTAAAGGAAACTTTAAGCTTTCCTTAGCTACATACAATATACTTTCTAAAGTTTCTTCTATAGCATCAACAGTCTTTATTTTAAGTATAAATGGTTTCGTTATTGTAGTATCTTCTTCATTAATTACATACGTTTTAAACACTTGATGCTTTAATTCCTGTAATAAAAGAAAATCTCTATCTTTTATTAATCTATGTGTTTTAGAATATATTTCTTTGCCACTTGTTGCTGATAGCAAAGAAGTAATATCTTCCCAAGCAGTAAATTCGTAGGTTTTAAACAAACCATGCATATATGCTTTTATAGGGTATAAAACGGCTAGATCAGAAACTTTAATCTTTACAATTTCAGCTTCTGTTTTAAAAATTTCTTTTTTTGTTTCTTGAATAGCTTTTTCTGAAATTACTGCAGTCTCACTCAAAAAATCTTGGGTTTTCGTAAAATTATCTAGAAAGGTAGGATGTAATTCTTTTAAAACAGGTACTATTTTATGTCGTATCTTATTACGTATGTATTTAGTATCGGCATTGCTACTATCCTCTCTCCATGTTATATTTTCTGATGCAGCATATGCTTCTATCTCCGTTCTTGAAAATTTTAATAAAGGCCTTGCTAGTATTTTTGTGCGTTCAGGTATTCCTGTTAAACCATCTATTCCTGTTCCTCTTGATAGGTTAATTAAAAATGTTTCTACCGCATCTTCTGCTTGATGTGCTGTTACTATACATCCTAATTTGTGTATACTTAACAGCTTTGAAAACCATGCATAGCGCAGTTCTCTTGCTGCTATCTGTGTAGATGTTTTCTTCTTTTCTACATAGGCTTTCGTATCAAAATGGGTAACAAAAAATGGCTTCTTTAATTCTTTTGCCAATTCTTTTACAAAAACTTCATCTTTATTGCTTTCTTCTCCTCGTAAATTAAAATTGCAGTGTGCTATAGAAAACTCAAAACCACTTTTAGCGCATAAATGTGCCAAGACAACACTGTCTATTCCTCCACTACAAGCCAATAAAAATGGCTTTTCTTGTAAAGAACTAAACTTGGTTCTAGTATGCTTTGTAAATTCTTTTAACACTTAATAAAAATAATATGTTTAAATGCGAAATTAGAAATTAGAAATCAATAAATAATGCTTTATAATAAATAGTTCGTTTTTAAACTACAAAACAAATACTATACAGAATGGTCAATCCTTTATAATCGCATAGCGATAACTATATATGATTCTTTTTCGCTATTATATACTACTATTAAAGACAAATCAAATTGTAAGTTATGCTTCGTAATACTAATATTAAAAAATTAAAGCTAATAATTTTGAACATAAAAAAACGAGTCTAAAAAGTATTTGAATCTTACGAAAAACTACTTCGTGCTTAAAGTTAGGCTTATACTTATAAAAATATGCAATAAATATATTGTTAAATTAAGGAAATAACTTTCTTATTTTTTTAACATAATTAAGTGGTCGTTTTCTTTTACAAACAATTAATTTTGGAATTCTTTTTTTATAAACTATTATACTTTGGAAGTAATATTAATAAATCGTTTTTACATTAAGGTTCTTATTCTCTTTAAAAAAAAAATACTCCCCCTTTCTTTTTTCTGCTTTTCATTTTTTGCTATTGGTCAAACCAAAGTTAGTGGTCGTGTTTATGACACATATGCGCAACCTGTGGCGTTTGCCAATATATTATTTAAAAACTCTACAGAAGGAACAATAACTAGTGATGATGGTACTTTTAGTTTGGAATCTAATGAAAATTATGAAACACTTATTGTTTCATACATGGGCTTTAAAACTAAAGAAATAAAAATACTGTTGAATGGAGTTAAAAACTTGAAAATAATTTTAGAAGAAGAAGGCGTTTCATTAGGTGAAATAGTGGTTATAAACAAACCCAAAAAGGCACTTAGTAAAAAAGAAAACCCTGCTTATAAAATTCTAAAAAAAATATGGGCTAATAAAACCATCAATAATTTTAAAGCCCCTAACGCATATCAATATAAAAAATATACTACTACAGAATTGTCTTTGAGTAATTTAGACCAAGAATTCTTAAAACAAACATTAAAGAAAGATTACGACTCTGTCATTAAAATAATTAAACAGGATAAAGATCAGAAAAATTTTAAGCTCCCTATATACTGGCAAGAAAAATTACACGCTGTTTATGGCAGTAATATATTAAAAAAAGAACGGGTAGATATAGAAGCTGAACGTGAGTTTGGTGTTAATGATAAAGGCTTTGGTTTAGAACGTATAGGCAAAGCTTTTAGTGAAATTGATATTTACAAGAACACAATTTCGATTTTTGATAAATCTTTTGTAAGTCCCATATCTTCTGATGGATATAGTGTATACCATTATGTTTTAAGTGATAGTATTGTTGATAAAAATAATATATCTTATACAATACATTTTTTTCCAAAAAAAGAAGGCGATTTAGCTATGGAAGGAAAGTTTGTGGTTACTAATAAATCATATGCCATTACCGATATTAACATGAGGATTAATAATAAAATAAATCTAAATTTTATCCATAATCTTTATATTGAAAAAAAATATGCTCTAATTAACAAAAGCCACTACCTCCCTATCTCTGATTCTTATGAATGTGAATTTTCTATTGTGGCTAAAAAAGATAAAGAAAAACGACTGGGGTTAAAAAAAGAAATTAGCTTCTTTGATTATGTTTTAGATGCACAAAAAGAAACTACTTTTTACAATCGTGATGTTACACAATACAAACCAAATCAATTTAAAAAAGAGGAAAATTACTGGGATAAGCACATTCCTAAAAATATAAATGTAATTGGTACTAAAAGAATAATTACAGACTTAAAAAGCAATAAGAGAATTAAACATATTACTGGTATCATAAACACTGTATCTAGTGGTTATATAAATATTTTTGATCAAATTCAGTTAGGCTCTCTTTGGACTACTTTTGCAATTAATGATATAGAAGGACTCCGTCTTAGAGCTGGTTTTAGAAATTTTTCTAGTGCTGATGACAGGTTCAGAACAAATACATACATTGCTTATGGTACAAAAGATAAGAACGTAAAATACGGAGCAGAAGTAAAATACCTACTTACTTATAAACCTCGAATAATTGTTGGTGCTTCTTATATGAACGATTATGAACAGATTGGCAGTAGGTTTTTACAAGAAATAGATTTACTTCCTTATAATTTTGGTAATATTTCTTTATTTGCAAGAGGTGAAAATTATACTTTATCACATACAAAAAGAAGTTCTTTTGTAACAGATTTAGCAATAACAAAAAACTTACATATTGGCGTTTCGGGTGTGCATCAAAATATTAATACTATAATGCCTAACATGTTCACTATAAGCTACAAAGATATTTTAAACAACATCCAAACTTCTGTAAAAGATTTTAATACAAATATTTCTGTTATTTATAGTCCTAAAAGAAACGTATTTGGGTATGGTGTAGAACAAAAATACGGTAAGAATTTATATGCTAAGACTATTTTAAAATATGGAAGAGGTATAAAGGGTATTGGAGGAAGTAATTTTAATTATGACAAGCTTCAATTTTCTCACAACCAACCTTTTAAAATAGGAAAATATGGTATTTTAAAAACAAATTTAGAGCTTGGAAAAACCTTTGGCACGCTCCCTTTACCTCTTTTGTCACCTGTAGTTGCAAACCAAACGTACTCTTTAGTTTCTAATACTTTTTCTTTATTAGATTATTATGATTTTGTAACAGACACTTATGCTGCAGGTCATTTTGAACATCATTTTGAAGGTTTTATAATAAATAGAATTCCTCTTCTTAAAAAAACAAAATTGAGATTATTAAGTTTTTTTAACGGTATTTATGGTGATCTTTCTGCGAAAAATTATGCTATAAACGCATCTACGATTAATTACAATACTCCAAAAAAAGTATATTACGAATATGGTTTTGGTTTTGAAAATATTGGCTACGGTAATATTAGACCGCTACGGATAGATTTTATATGGCGTAGCAATTTTAATGATATAAATGGAACAAAAACACCTAAATTTGGAGTTAGAATAAATATTAATCCCAAATTTTAAAAATCTAACACCCTATTATTTCAACCACTTTTTTTACATTAACTAATACCATATAATCCATGGGAATCTTACATAACTACTAGCGTGCTTTTTGCTCATTACAATTAAACTACCCTTTTATTAATTTATTACGACAGGTATCTCTTAAACCTTACAGGACAACAGCATCTTAAAAAGTGAAGGTACCATGCGCTACCTTATTAGTTAAAATAATGATCGTTTTAGGAGCTGTTCTCATAATAATCATAAAAATAAATAGATATTATTCAGCTTAAAAACTATCTCTTTATTCTTGTATATTATTTTTCTCTGCCTTTTAAAACGTTTACTATATCATTTAATTTAAAACCTTTTGCTTGTAGTAAAATAAGGTAATGAAATAGTAAATCAGCACTTTCATCCAAAAACAAATGATCGTTATCATCTTTTGCTTCAATAACAACCTCAACAGCTTCCTCTCCTACTTTTTGAGCTACTTTATTGATTCCTTTTTGAAAAAGAGACGATACATAGCTTAACTTCTCATCTATATCTGCAATATTTTCAGCTTGTTCTTTTCTATGTGCAATTACGTCTTCTAAAGAAGATAAAAATCCAAAATCAGATTCGTTTTTCTCATTCCAACAAGTATCACTTCCTGTATGGCATGTAGGTCCTACTGGATTTACTGTTATTAGTAAAGAATCGTTATCGCAATCATTTTTAATATCCACAAGGTTTAAAAAGTTCCCACTTTCTTCTCCTTTTGTCCATAAGCGACTTTTTGTTCTACTAAAAAATGTTACTTTTTTAGTCTCCTTTGTTTTCTCAAAAGCTTCCTCATTCATGTACCCTAACATTAAAACACTTTTTGTAGTTGCGTCTTGGATAATAGCGGGTACTAATCCGTCGTTATTTTTATTAAAATCTATTTTCATTATATAGTTGTTGGTCGGTAATTGTTAGTCAATAGTTTTAGCTATACTAATTTTACCTATATTTTATAATCTTACTGGAATTCCTTCTTCCTGTAAGTTTTCTTTTAAATCTTTAATTTCTATTTCTTTAAAATGAAAAACACTTGCTGCTAATGCGGCGTCTGATTTTCCGTAGACAAAGGTATCAATAAAATGCTGTACGTTCCCTGCTCCTCCTGATGCTATTATAGGAATATTTAATTCTGTAGATAATCTATACAAAGCTTCATTAGCAAAACCATCTTTTGTACCGTCATTATCCATAGAAGTAAACAGTATTTCTCCTGCTCCTCTTTTCTCTACTTCTTTAGCCCAATCAAATAAATTTAGCGCTGTAGGTACTTTGCCTCCTACCAAATGTACAATCCATTCACCATCTATCTGCTTTGCATCTATAGCAACTACTACACATTGCGAACCAAACTTACCTGCTAAATTATTTATTAATTGCGGATTTTTAACTGCTGATGAATTTATAGATACTTTATCTGCTCCGTTTTGCAATAGTATATCTACGTCTTCAACAGATGAAATACCACCACCAACAGTAAAAGGGATATTTACCTTTTCTGCAACTCGCAATACCAAATCTGCTAATGTTCGTCTGCGTTCTTCTGTTGCCGATATATCTAAAAAAACCAACTCATCAGCTCCAGTATTCGCATATATCTCTGCTAACTCTACTGGGTCTCCTGCATCTCTTAAATCCACAAAATTAACGCCCTTAACAGTTCTTCCGTCTTTTATATCTAGGCAAGGTATTATTCTCTTTGTTAACATTTTTATCCTATTTTAGTACCATTAGCCACTTTACGCTCTGGCTGTAAAACAATAACTTCTTTCTCTTCTCCTAACCCTCCTAAAATAAGGCATTCACTCATTATATTAGCAATTTGCTTAGGCGGAAAATTAACTACAGCAACTACTTGTTTATTGAGTAAATCTTCTGGTTGATACAATTTGGTTATTTGTGCCGATGTTTTTCTTTCTCCCAAATTACCAAAATCAATAATTAATTTATAAGCAGGTTCTTTAGCTTCTTTAAAAACCGCTGCTTTTACGATAGTTCCAATGCGTATATCTACTTTACTAAAGTCACTCCAACTAATTAAATCATTACTCATGATAATATCTTATTTAGATAATATATAATTTTCTAATTGTTTTAAGCTTATTCTATTTTCATAAATAGCCTTTCCTATAATTGTTCCTTCACAACCTAATTCTGCTAGTTTTGGTAATTCATCAAAAGTAGATATTCCTCCACTTGCAATTAGCTTTAATTCAGGATCTGATTGTTCTAATATTTTTTTATACAAATCGAAAGAAGGCCCTTCTAACATTCCGTCTTTACTAATATCTGTACAGATAACATAACTTACTCCTTCTTTTTGATATTGCTGTATAAAGGGAATTAATTCTTCCTTAGATTCTTCTAACCAACCTGAAACTGCTACTTTTTCATCTTTAGCATCTGCTCCCAAGATAATTTTGTCTGCACCAAATTTGTTTAACCAATTGGTAAATGTATCTCTATCCTTTACCGCAATACTACCTCCCGTAATTTGATTGGCGCCACTTTCAAAAGCTATACGCAAGTCATCATCTGTCTTTAAACCACCTCCAAAATCTATTTTTAGACCTGTTTGAGTAGCTATTTGCTCCAATACTTTGTGGTTTACAATATGTTTAGACTTTGCACCGTCTAAATCTACTAAATGTAAATGCGTTATTCCGTGTGCTTCAAATTCTTTTGCTACTTCTAACGGATTTTCATTGTATATCTTCTTAGTATTATAATCTCCTTTAGAAAGTCGTACACATTGTCCGTCTATGATATCTATTGCTGGTATTATTCTCATTTTGTTTACGGTATTGAGAAATTAGAATTGGGTATTGAGAAAAATCTGAAAACTCAATTCTAAATATCTCGTATTTCTAATTTTGTATTTATAACTTCAAGAAATTTGATAAAATTTCTTCACCTACATTACTACTTTTTTCTGGGTGAAATTGAGTTCCGTAAAAATTAGCTTTCTGTAATGCAGCACTATAGTTTATACCATACTCTGTTTCTGCAATGGTTTCATCACATATAGGTGCATAATAACTATGTACCAAGTATATATATTCTTTCTCTAAAATATTTTTGAATAAGTCTGATTTTAGGTTTGAAATATAATTCCACCCTATCTGAGGCACTTTTACCGTATTAGAAAACTTAATAACATTGGTATCAAAAATACCCAAACCTTCTGTTCTTCCTTCTTCTGATGCATTACACATTAATTGCATTCCCAAACAAATTCCTAATACAGGCTGCTTTAGTTCTGGAATTAAAGTATCTAAACCGCTATCTCGAAGTTTTTTCATAGCACTACTTGCTTCTCCTACCCCTGGGAATATTACCTTATCTGCTGCTTTTATTTCTGCTACATCATCACTTAATACAGCTTCATATCCCAAACGCTGAATCGCAAATTTGATACTTTGTATATTTCCTGCTCCGTAATTTATAATTACTATTTTCATTTTTATTTATAGTATTAAGTATTAAGTAACGAGTATTAAGTAAATTTTCTAATAAAAACTTTGTACTAATTACCTAATACTTTGTACTGATATACTAAAGCATACCTTTTGTACTTGGTAAAAACATTTTATTAGCATCGCGCTTTACGGCCATTTTCATTGCTTTTGCAAAAGCTTTAAAAATGCCTTCTATCTTATGATGCTCATTATCCCCTTCTGCTTTTATATTTAAATTACATTTAGCACCATCTGTAAACGATTTGAATAAATGCAAAAACATTTCGGTTGGCATATCGCCAATTTTTTCGCGTTTAAAATCGGCATCCCATACCAACCATGGGCGTCCGCCAAAATCTACTGCTGCTTGTGCCAAACAATCATCCATTGGTAAACAGAAGCCATAACGTTCTATTCCTAATTTATTTCCTAATGCTTTATTAAATAACTCACCTAAAGCAATCATGGTATCTTCTATTGTATGGTGTTCATCTACGTGCAAATCACCATCTACTTTCACTGTTAAATCCATAGAACCGTGACGCCCTATTTGGTCTAGCATATGGTCAAAAAAATCAAGTCCAGTAGAAATATCATTCTTACCAGAACCATCTAAATTTAATTTTATATAAATTTTAGTCTCGTTGGTATTACGTGTAATTTCTGCTACTCTATCTTCTAGCTTCAAAAACTCATAAATTGTTCCCCAATCGGTAGATGTTAATGCTATACGAGCTATAATCGCTTTTTTATCTGATTCTATTTCATCTGCGCCTAATTCTGGGTCTTCTGATAAATAAATACCTCTAGTTCCTAAATTTTTAGCTAATTCCATATCTGTAATACGGTCTCCCAATACAAATGAGTTTTTTAAATCGTACTGTTCAGTATCAAAATACTTGGTTAATAATCCCGTTCTTGGCTTACGTGTTTCTGCATTTTCATGCGGAAAAGTTTTGTCTATATAGATATCTGTGAATACAACTCCTTCTTTTTCAAAAGCAGAAATTATCTTATTCTGTGCTGGCCAAAAGGTATCTTCTGGAAAAGAATCGGTTCCTAAACCGTCTTGATTGGTTATCATTACCAATTCATACTCCAATTCCTTAGCAATTTTTGCCATGTATTGAAATACTTTTGGGTAATACTCTAACTTTTCTAGACTATCTAACTGGTAATCTACAGGTGGTTCTAATACTAAAGTTCCATCTCGGTCTATAAATAATACTTTTTTCATCCCTCTCTGTCCTTCGGACATCTCTCCCTAAGGTAGAGAACCCTTAATTAGTTATTTCGTTTAATATTTTTATCAATGTGTTGTTTTCAATAGGTGTTCCTACTGTAAAACGTAATGTATTTTCACATAAGGATTGCGTGGTTCTATTACGAACTACAATTCCTTTTGCTAATAACTGATTGTACCTTTTGGTAGCATCATCCACTTTTGCTAAAATAAAATTAGCATCGGATTCATATACTTTTTCTACATATGCTATTTTAGATAAGGTCTTAGATAATTTTTCTCTCTCTTCTAAAATGACTTTAATTTCTGATGCCACTGTTACTGTATCTAAAACTCTATTTAACGCTCTTTGTTGTGTAAGCTCATTTACATTATAAGGCGGTTTTATTTTATTTAAAACCGCTATTATTTCTTCTGATGCATAACACAACCCCAAACGTATACCTGCCATTCCGTATGCCTTAGAAAGCGTTTGTGTTATTACAAGGTTTGGATAATTATCTAATTGATTAATCCATGTGTTTTCTTTCGAAAAATCTATATAAGCTTCGTCTATAACCACCAAACCATTAAAATTTTCTAGGATTTTAATGATATTTTCTTCTGAAAAACTATTTCCCGTTGGATTGTTTGGAGAACATAAAAAAATAAGTTTTGTATTATTGGTTACAGCTGCTACTATTTCTTCTACATCTGGTTGAAAATTACCCTGTAATATAACCTCTTTATTTTCTATGGCATTTATTCCACATAGTACTTTGTACATTCCGTACGTTGGAGGAAGCGAAATGATACTATCTTCTTTAGGCTCACAAAAAGCTCTAAATAACAAATCTAAAACCTCATCACTACCGTTTCCTAAAAGGATGTTTTCTATTGCAACTCCCTTTTGTTCTGCTAACACCGCTTTTAAGCTACGCTGCTGTGGGTCTGGATACCGATTTACACCATTCTCAAACGGATTCTCGTTAGCATCTAAAAAGACCATTGTAGAACCGTCTGAAACATACTCATCTCTCGCCGAAGAATACGGTTGTAATCCTTTTACGTTTTCCCTGATGATGTTGTTTATATTGAAACCTTCTTTCACTATCTATATTATTTTAGGTCTCGACTATGCTCGACCAGACAAAATCTTTATTTTAACTTCCCCCACCTTTTAAGGGGAGGTACCGATAAACAGAGGGACAAACACCCTCCCTTTAGCCACCCTTCCTTTAAAGGGGTGGGTTTTCTATTTTAAACTATCTAACCTAAGTGTTACCGCATTTTTATGTGCTTGTAAACCTTCTGCTTCTGCCATTAATTCTATGGCATTTCCTATTTCTTGTATGCCTTCTTGCGATATTTTTTGGAAGGTCATACTCTTCATAAAACTATCTAAATTTACACCACTGTATTGTTTTGCATATCCGTTTGTTGGTAAGGTATGATTAGTTCCAGATGCATAGTCTCCTGCACTCTCTGGTGTATAGTTACCAATAAATACAGAACCTGCATTCTCTATTGCATTAATATATGTATCCTCGTTAACAACGCATAAAATATAATGCTCTGGACCGTATTCGTTTATCAAATCTATAGCCGTGTGGTCATCAGTAACGTAAATTAACTTACTGTTAGCAATCGCTTTTTCTGCAATGGCTTTTCTAGGCAAGTCTTGTAACTGACGTTCTACCTCCTCTTCTACTACAGCTATCATTGCTTTTGAAGTAGAAACTAAAATAACCTGACTATCTACCCCATGTTCTGCCTGACTTAATAAGTCTGACGCTACAAATGCCGCATTTGCTGTATCGTCTGCCATTACCAAAAGTTCGCTAGGACCAGCAGGCATATCTATTGCTACACCATGTTTGGTTGCTATTTGCTTTGCGACTGTTACAAACTGATTCCCTGGTCCAAAAATCTTATACACTGCTGGTATTGTTTCCGTACCAAATGTCATTGCTGCAATAGCCTGTATACCTCCTACTTTAAATATTTTAGTAACACCACATAAGTTTGCAGTATACAAAATTGCTGGGTGTATATTCCCTTCCTTATTTGGTGGTGAACATAAAACAATCTCTTTACAGCCAGCAATATTTGCTGGTGTAGCCAACATTAATATGGTAGAAAATAAAGGTGCTGTTCCTCCAGGTATGTACAAACCTACTTTTTGGATTGCTCTTTTTTCTTGCCAACATAGTACTCCGTTGGCAGTTTCTACTTCTACTTTAGTTGTTTTTTGTGCATTATGGAATACTTCAATATTTGTTTTTGCTAACTGTATGGCTTCTTTTAATTCTTGCGACACTAATTTCTTAGCAGTTTCTATCTCTTCAGCTGTTACTAAAAAATTTGCAATAGCAACACCATCAAATTTTTCTGTATATTTTTTTAACACAACATCTCCACCTTCTTCAACTTCTTTAAAAACAGTATTTACAGTAGCTTCAATAGCTGCTACAGTTTGTGTCGGTCGTTTTAAAACATCCTTCCAATCTTTCTGTAACGGGTCATATATTTTGTTCATCCTTAAATTAGCTTTACTGTTTTTATAATTGTTTTTGATAATGACGTCCTATTTGCTCGTAGCCTTGTTTTAACCAAAATTGATGTCCGTTTTCATTATGTACATAGCAATTTAACTCTAAAGCATCATACCCTAAAGATTTAGCATATTCAAATATCCAATCCATCATTAACTTACCTATTCCTTTCCCTTGGTATTCTAATAGTACAAATACATTATCTGGCTCTAAATGTTTTCCAACATAGAATTTAGTTAATGTCCAGATTCCAGAGATTCCAATTAATTTTTCTCCATCATAAACACCAACACATTCATAATCTTTGGTTAGCATATCTTTTAAACGCTCCCCCAAAATATCCTTAGAAATTTTAGGATAGGCTAATTCTAATAAAGGAAGAATAGAAAACATTGCTGCTTTTTCTATAAGTCTAATTTCATATTCCATGAACAACTAGTTTTAGATTTCTGATTCCTTAGACTTCCGCCTACGCAGAAATAAAAATAAATCTATAATACCATTTTCTCTATTGGACAAACTAATATACCTTCTGCCCCAGCTTGTTTAAGTTCATCTATTACATCCCAAAACTTATTCTTATCTATTACGGTATGTACAGAACTCCATCCTTCTTCTGCCAACGGTAGTACTGTTGGACTACGCATTCCTGGTAAAAGCTTCATAATTTGCTCTAACTTATCATTAGGAGCATTTAATAATACGTATTTAGATTGTCTTGCTTTTAATACGGACTGAATTCTAAATAATAACTTTTCTAAAATTGCTTTTCTTTCTCCCGATATTTTTGGTGATACTGCTAGTACTGCTTCACTTGTAAGCATTACCTCTACTTCTTTTAAGTTGTTCTTAAACAAAGTACTTCCACTAGAAACAATATCACAGATACCATCTGCCAATCCAATATTTGGTGCAATTTCTACAGAACCGTTAATAATATGTAAGTCTGCAGTTATTCCTTTTTCTTTTAAATAATGCTTTACTGTATTAGGGTATGATGTAGCAATACGTTTTCCTTCAAAATCTTTAACCGAGTTATAGGCTACAGATTTAGGAATTGCTAAAGAAACTTTACATTTAGAAAAGCCTAATTTTTCTGCTATCGCAATATCTTCTCCTTTTTCTATTAAAACATTTTCTCCAATAATAGCAATATCTACAACACCATCTCTTAGGTATTGTGGAATATCTCCGTTTCTAAGATAAAAAGCTTCTAAGGGAAAATTAGTTGAAGACGCTTTTAACTGGTCTTTCCCATTATCTATAGAAATTCCGCAATTCTTTAATATTTGTATTGAATCTTCGTTTAATCTTCCAGATTTCTGAATGGCAATTCTAATTTTAGTCATAACTATTTTCTTGTCAATTTATCGCTTCGACTGCGCTCAGCGACTATATCTTGTTCATTAATTTTTTTATATTTTAGTGCATTGGACGAAGTCGAAGTGAACTAAAAAACCCGCTTGATTTCTCAAACGGGTTAGAATATATGTTGAAATACGACAATACATTTCTACCTCGCTTGATAGCAAGTATGAAAATGATGATGTGTATTCTTATTTCTCATTATGGTACAAAAATAAAAATTTAATTCTAACTGAAAAAAAATTATTAATTTATTTTAGTTATTTCCTAAAATTAAAGGGAGTCCGCTTTCACCTCCACCAACAACTATTATTTTAGAATTTGGAGATTCTGATAATTTAAGTGTAGCATCTATACCTTTGTCCTGTAAAATTTTATCTGTTAAAGAAGCACTTAATATTTTATTGGCATCTGCTTTACCTTGTGCTTCTATAGTAACTTTTTCTGCTTCTTTTTTTGCTGTTACTAATCTAAACTCATATTCTAAAGATTCTTGCTCTTGCTTTAGCTTTCGTTCAATTGCTTCTTTAATCGTAGCAGGTAAAGTTACATCACGTACTAATATTTCATTTAATTGAATATATTGTCCGTCTACAATTTTTTTCGTCTCTTCAAATATCTCTGCCTGTATTGCATCACGCTTGCTAGAATATAATTGTTCTGGCGTATAACGACCTACCACGCTTCTTGCTGCGGATCTAATTGTTGGCAGTAATACTCTTGTTATATAATCCTTTCCTTTTTCTTGATGTAGCTTTCCTAAAAATTCTATTTTAGGCTGAAACCATGCAGATGCATCTAATTTAATCTCTAATCCGTTAGAAGATAACACTTGCATTTTTTCAAATACTTCTTGTTGTCTTACTTCATAAACAAAAACATCATTCCAAGGTGCTACTATATGAAAACCTTCTCCCATGGCTGGCTCATCTGTTACAACACCTCCTCCAAAAGTTTTATATAATACACCCGCTTCTCCAGAATTTATAGTTACCGCGGATTTAGATATTAATATAAAAAGTACGATAACTATGAATACTACTGGTATTGCAATTTTAGGTAATTTATCCATTTTGATTCAAATTTGTTTTTAAATTAATCCGTTATATTTTCTAATAAACCACTCTAAAGCCAACGCTATTACAATAAGTGCCATGAGCAATTTAAAATCAATCAAAGATACAATATTTTCCTTGCTCTTTTGAATTGGGATGTATTGTTTGTCTATAGCTAAATTTGTTATTATGGTGTCCGCAGTATCTAAAAAATATAGTTTCCCTTTTGTGTAATCTGCGAGTCTCCCAAGCTTTTTATAATCGCTAGAAAGAAATTGTTTTTCTACATCAAAATCTAAAATTGTAAAAGTTCCTGTTCTGGTTAACTTTTCATTCTCAACACTTACTTTAAACGTATAGGTATTCGCTTTTAAATCGCTTAAATTAGCTTCGTAATTTGTTCCTTTTAGCAAAAAAGGAATCTCTTTTACTATTTTACCTGCTGGGTCTTTTATAGTTACATAAAGAGATGCATTGGAGTTAAAAACAAAAGATGCATCAAAATAGGTTGCTATAATTTTAGCGTTACTACTACCTTCATAG
>Ga0209185_1001272_pt1 | contig 22780 bp, 19 predicted proteins | sample SidtaG_2_FD_187425 | JGI IMG/M metagenome (GOLD analysis project Ga0209185, IMG submission 187425) | Marine algal microbial communities from Sidmouth, United Kingdom - Sidmouth_Asex2 metaG (SPAdes) (version 2) | ecosystem: Host-associated > Algae > Red algae > Unclassified | place: Sidmouth... | reverse complement strand
TTGTATTTTTTCGATAATCGAGCCTCATTTTGAGCCGCATACCCTACGGTACGGGGCGAAAAATAGGTGAAGAGTATCGGAAAAAGACAAAGTTAGCTGCATACAAAATTTTTCTAAATAAAGTCTATTAAGTGAAAGAAATTAAATAAGATGTTCCATAATGCGAAGTATTTTTTTTGTCTAAGGATTTTTTGAAAGCCGCACATCCCGGTAGCTACAGCCTGTCCCGAACTCCGATTCGGGATAAGGATTTCAAAGGATTCTTAGACGGAAAAAAAACGAGTATAATGGCACATGTTATTTAATTTCTTTCACTAAGCCCATTTACACTATGAAAAAATATTCATTTAAAATATTCATTACTATGAACCAAAAACTTATTCATTTCTTCGGAATAATGTTTTTAATAGCATTATTCGCCCTGCCTGCAAATGCAGCAGTTATTACAGTCACTACTTCTGCTGATGCCGGTGCAGGTTCGCTTCGCGATGCAGCAGCTACAGCCGTTGCAGGTGATGACATCATATTTGCTTCAACTACTGATGGTGTACCGATTGCACTCACGAGTGGCGCAATTACCTTTAATGTAGCCGTCACGATTACCGGAAACGGACAGGGCGTAACTACCATAAACGGCGGCGGCGCAAGCGGTATTTTTGACATCCAAAATGCGGGAACAGTAGATATCGCCGAGCTTACATTTACCGACGGTGCAGCCGCAGTAAGTGGTGGTGCCATACTTACTTTAAATACTACATTAACTATAACTAATACAGAATTTACAGGCAATACCGCAGCAGGTGCAGCCGCTATCGAAGGTGGTGGCGCGATTCACAACACAGGTGGTATGGTGACTGTTACCAATTCTACATTTACCAGCAATACAGCTACAGGTGGTTCTGGTAGTGGTGGCGCGATACTCAATGCTACGGGTGGTAATCTCGTTGTTTCGGGTTCTACTTTTACTGGAAACACAGCCTCTCGCGCAGGTGGTGGTATCGAATCCAACTCAGGTACAGGTACGATGCTCACGATTACCAATACTACTTTTGATACCAATGCTACGGGCGCAGCTCCCGGAAATGGTGGTGGTATTCACATCACAGGTCCTACCAATATTGACATTACAGGCGGTTCATTTACAGGGAATACAGCCACAGCAGAAGGTGGTGGATTTTGGAATGGCAATGGTGTAGCGAACGTGGATGGCGTTACATTTGACGGCAATATAGCAAGTGGCGCAGGTTCTGACCAAGGCGGTGGCGCGATTTTCAACGTTGGTGGCGGTGGAGTCGTCAATGTTTCTAACTCTACCATCACAAATAATATCGCAAACGGTGCAGCCGGAAGCGGTGGCGGAATCCTCAACGATGCAGGAGGTAGCCTCACAGTTACCAATACAACCATCACAGGCAATACATCTGTACGTGCAGGTGGTGGTATCGAAGACAATTCGGGCACAGGTACAGTATTTACCGTAACGGATTGTACAATTGACGATAATACAACAGGTGGTTCGCCCGGAAATGGTGGTGGTATTCACATCACAGGACCCGGTGATCTAGATATTTCAGGCGGTACAGTAAATGGTAATACAGCATCTTTAGAAGGTGGTGGATTATGGAACGGTTCGGGTACAATGACCGTTACAAGCGTTACTATCAATAGTAACACAGCATCAGGCGCAGCCGCCAATGAAGGCGGTGGTGGTGTATTTAACAATGGCGGTACAGTCGTCATTGACATGTCAACTATCAACAATAACGTAGCAAACGGCGCAGCCGGAAGCGGTGGTGGTATCTTAAACGATACAGGAGGTAACCTCACAGTCACCAATACAACTATCAACGGCAATACATCTATACGTGCAGGTGGTGGTATCGAAGATAACTCTGGCGCAGGTACAACTTTCGTCGTTACCGATTCTAATATTGACAACAACACAACAGGCGCATCACCCGGAAATGGTGGTGGTATTCACATCACAGGACCCGGTGATCTAGATATTTCAGGCGGTACAGTAAATGGTAATACAGCAGCTTTAGAAGGTGGTGGATTATGGAACGGTTCGGGTACAATGACCGTTACAAGCGTTACTATCAATAATAACACAGCATCAGGCGCAGCCGCCAATGAAGGCGGTGGTGGTGTATTTAACAATGGCGGTACAGTCATCATTGACATGTCAACTATCAACAATAACGTAGCAAACGGCGCAGCCGGAAGCGGTGGAGGTATCTTAAACGATACAGGAGGTAGCCTTACAGTCACCAATACAACTATCAACGGCAATACATCTGTACGTGCAGGTGGTGGTATCGAAGATAACTCTGGTGCAGGTACAACTTTCGTCGTTACCGATTCTAATATTGACAACAACACAACAGGCGCATCACCCGGAAATGGTGGTGGTATTCACATCACAGGACCTGGTGACCTAGATATTTCAGGCGGTACAGTAAATGGTAATACAGCATCTTTAGAAGGTGGTGGATTATGGAACGGTTCGGGTACAATGACCGTTACAAGCGTTACCATCAATAATAACACAGCATCAGGCGCAGCCGCCAATGAAGGCGGCGGTGGTGTATTTAACAATGGCGGTACAGTCGTCATTGACATGTCAACCATCAATAATAATATAGCAGACGGCGCAGCCGGAAGCGGTGGAGGTATCTTAAACGATACAGGAGGTAGCCTCACAGTCACCAATACAACTATCAACGGTAATACATCTGTACGTGCAGGTGGTGGTATCGAAGATAATTCGGGCGCAGGTACAGTCGTGACGATTACCAATGTGACTATCAATGATAATAGCACAGGCGGTTCGCCCGGAAACGGTGGTGGTATTCACATCACAGGACCCGGCGATATGGACATTGCAGCAAGCACTATTAATAATAATACAGCCACAGCAGAAGGCGGTGGCGTATGGAATGGTAGCGGCTTAATGACTATCACAACGACCACACTCGACGGCAATACTGCAAGCGGTGACCCTGCCGACCAAGGCGGTGGCGGTGTATTCAATAACGGTGGTACGATTAATATAACTTATACTACGATTTCTAATAACGTAACTGACGGTGCAGCCGGAAGCGGTGGAGGTATTCAGAATGTCGCAGGTGGTACGGTGACGACTGATTACACAACAGTTTCGGGCAACACAACTACCGGAACAGGTGGTGGTGTAAACAACGATGACGGAACAATCACGATTAATGCAACTACAATTGCAAATAACAGCGCAGCTGGAAACGGTGGTGGTATCAACAACCTTTCAAATACAATTGACTTATTGAGTTCAATTATAGCAGACAATACATCTTCAGTTACAGGACAGGATGTAGCCGGCGGAAACTTAGTTTCTAATGGCTACAATCTTGTTGGACAAGATGATGCAGGTGCATTCACTGCCCAGAGCACAGACAAAATGGGTGATGCAGGACTCAGCCCACTCGCTGATAATGGCGGAGCAACGCAAACACACGCTTTACTATGTGCAACGAGTCAAGCCGTTGATATGGGAAATCCTGCCGACAATACTGCCGCACAAAACGGCTCGGCTGTCGAAAACGGTATCCGCGACATAGGAGCTTACGAAAGCCCGGCAGATTGTCCGGTAGAAGATGTACCGACACTCGGTGAATGGAGTTTGATAATGCTTGCTTTACTGATGTTGATTATTGGTGTAGTAAGTATTCGTCAAAGAGAAGAAAATGTTGTTTTTTCCTAATCGGAAATTAAATTCTCTATTTTTATAAGAAAAGCCACTTCGATATTATCGGAGTGGCTTTTCTTATTAGGGAAGAGGAAGAAATTCCCGATTTCGACTTGTTCTTTTCTCCTTTTTCTTCGTTATGAAAATCCTTACATAGCTTGGCTATGGGCAGTTTTCATACCTCGAAAAAGAAAAAATAACGGCGTCAAAAAACTTAATTTATTTCTGGTTCTTTGACAAATCCAGTGAAGTGAATAATAATTTGGGCGTATCCCTCTCCTTATCAGTCGGGGGTCGGGCTATCCGGCACTCTCTCCACTCTCGCTATCGCTCCGTTACGTTCAAACAACACCTACTATCCCTTACGCAAGGGACGAACAATCGCGAGGCAGAAAAACCAACAATCACGGGATTTGTCAAAGAACCTTATTTATGCCTCGTTCCTAAGAACATGTTTAAATTGAATTGTATTTGACTTGTATTCTTGTGACGTCAAAAAATACATTTTAAATTATTTGTGCAATACAAAAAAAAGAGCAAAAAAAATGAGTTTACTTTAAGTGAAAGAAAATAAACAACTTGTCCCATTATACTTGTTCTTTTTCCTTCTAAAAAATACAAAAATAGTTCCGTAGCGATGCTATACAACGATTTTTTGAATTCTTTAGAAGAAAAAATTACAGCGCATTATGGAACATTTTATCAGATTTCTTTCACTAAGAGAACAAAAAAACTCCCTTAAATCTGAACTTTTTAAGGTTTTAAGTTGTTATATAATTGATTCGTTTGAATAAAATTAAAATTAAAACATGAATATTAGAAGAAAATACGTGACATCATTATTGGGTTCAAAATTAAAAAATAGCATCACAAATAAGCGACATATTCGCTTGAATGTGAAGACTACACCCAAGTTGCCATTTACTTCCGGTATTCGTCATTTGAAAGCGAAAAACCCTATCAAGCGTAGATCTCTTCGGTCTGTTTTTCACTTTCAAAAGCCACTTTCTACAAAGAAAGTGACCGCATTCTAAATACATGGTATTTCCCCAAAAATATGATTTTATTTCACATCATTTTTTAATTAAGAAAAATAATTATGACAACGTTAAAAGAAAATACCAAGATAGCACATTTAGACGTAGCGGAAGTTCAATTCTCCCTCAATCGGCTACTCGCCAATTACCAAATTCATTATCAGAAACTACGAAATTTTCATTGGAATATAGTAGGTCCGAATTTCTTTGAACTACACAAACAATTTGAAACTGAGTATGACGAAGTTCGCTTACAAATTGATACAATAGCAGAGCGCGTTCGCATCTTGGGCGCGAGACCCTACAGTACCCTTGCACAATACCTCGAAGTTGCCGAAATTAAAGAGGAACCAGGTGAATTATCTGACTATAAAATGGTCGAAGGAATAGTTAATGATTACAGTATGCTCTTACCGCTATTGAACAAAGTACTTGAAGTGTCGGGTAATGCAGACGATAGTGCTACCGAAGACATGGTGACAGGCATGATACAACGTATGGAAAAACGCAAGTGGATGTTCACCGCTTGGCTGAAACAGGCATAAAAACAAATGTGCATGAAAAACCTATTTTCTTTACTGACCCTGATTATATTTTTTTCTTGTTCTCTCAAACAAGACCCCAATATAAATACCGAAGGCGAAGATGTATTGGAAAACAAAGAAGTATATATAGACACAAAAGAGTTGTCTTGGCAAGATACCGTTTATGTACCCATTTATTCGGACATATATAGTCGCTCCAAACAGGTACGATTTTACCTGACAGCTACCTTGAGCATTCGTAATACGAGCCTCACCGATTCGATTTATATAGAAGATATTGATTATTACGATACAGATGGGGATTTGATTCGAAAATATCTGGACAAAGTCTTGTTACTCAAACCCATGCAATCCATTGAATACGTCATCGAAAAAGATGATAAAGTCGGCGGAGCAGGTGCCAATTTCATTGTATATTGGGGCGCAGATGTAAGCAATTTGTCGCCTGTTTTTCAGGGAATTATGATTTCAACCAATGGACAACAGGGGGTTGCTTTTCTCACAGAAGGTACCTCAACAAGCCGACGGAAGTGATAACGCTATATACGAAGTTTAGAACCACTATAACCATTGATTTTTGATTATTTGGTTGTACTAATATCGGTATTCTTACAGTTGGGCTACAGCCTGTCCCGAACCCGTTTTAGGATAAGGAAGACTTAGTGAAGCATATAAGAAAAAGAACAATTCAGACGGGTAGATTATTTTTTTCGTCTTCCCTTACCTCAAATTTAAACCTAAAACTTATTAGAAATATGGAAGAACAACTGAAATCTTCATGGCAAAACATGCTTGAAAGACTCGGCGAATGGGTTGATGTAATCATTACTAATTTGCCGAATATGATACTTGCCATACTCGTATTTACAATAGCTTACTGGCTCTCACAAAACGTAAGGTACTGGGTAGAAAAACCATTAAAACGCTTTGTAAAACAGACTTCGGTACGAACCCTCGTCGCTAATGTAGCCTCGATACTTGTGGTTGCACTTGGGCTTTTCCTCTCACTTGGCATCCTCAATCTCGATACCGTTTTAAAGTCGCTCTTAGCGGGTGCGGGTGTTGCGGGCTTGGCGGTAGGTTTGGCATTACAAGGCACGCTTTCCAATACTTTTTCGGGCGTTTTTCTTGCCATAAAAAATATTCTCAATGTAGGTGATTTTATAGAAACTAATGGCTATTCCGGGATGGTAGAAGAAATCACATTACGTAGTACCAAAATTCGTGAAGCCGACAATAATATCGTTATTATTCCTAATAAAATGGTTTTAGACAACCCGTTTAAAAACTATGGTTTGACCCGAAAAATACGAGTAGCAGTAGAATGCGGAGTGAGTTATGATTCAGATTTGAATCAGGTAGAAAAATTGACCAGAGATGGCATAAAAGGTGTTTTTCAACAAGAACGCGGCGACAATATCGAATTTCATTACCTTGCTTTCGGCGATAGTTCTATCAATTTTCAAGTAAGATTTTGGCTGCCCGCTACTACCGAACTCACAACGGTCGAAGCTCGAAGTAAAGCCATTATCACACTCAAACAGATCTTCGACAAGAACAATATAGACATTCCATATCCAATTCGAACCTTGCAGATGGAATCAAATGAAGCCAAATTCCCCAAACAACTTCTCTCTGCAAAATCTACACTTCAGTAAAAACTAATCCACCCAAAAGGCACTGAAACTTATTTCTTAACAAATTAAAAAAAAAATATGAATTTATATAAAATTTTTAAAGTACTAATATTAGCAATGCTCGTATTGCCTACATCATACGCACAATCTCAAAATAAAACACAAATAGACCTTGATGCTATCCAGCTGAATACCAAGCAATTATTAGAAAGAGGACTCAACCGCAGCACAGACGTTTACTGCAACCAGCGCTTTAATTTCTGCTTTCGCTATCCCGCAGATTTTTTCACGAAAGAAATGACAGGCGATAATAGCGACGGTATTTTTCTCAATAACTCACAAGAAGGCGTACAAATTACTGCCTATGCATACCATGCCATCGACGGCGACATTGAAACAACGTGGGAAAGTGCAATAAAACTCATTCAAGAGAAGTCTGATGCAGTGGAAGCTTCCGTAAATATGATTACCAACGAAGATATTATTCAAGCAGAGTATCTAAATGACGGTCATTTTGTACACGTCTACACACAACTGTACGATGATAGATGGGTAAACATTGAAATTAAAGTAGAGAATAAAATAGGTACAGACGATGACCAAATGTTTAAGTACCTCATCGAATTGATCACACATACCTTAGAAATTAACGAAAAAATTTAAACATACGCTAAAATTCCACCAAAAAAAAAACAATGTTCACAGGCTTTAAGCCTCTACGGTTTCGACTGTGGGGGCTTTTTTATTTTCGCTGCATGAGGTACAAAACACGGTCAGTACCTTCTATTTTCTGCATATCTTCTATCGTAAAATATTCATTAAAAGCTGCTTCAAAACCTTCTTTTGTATAATCCGGAAAAATATCCTCCCGTGTGGCGAGTAAGGTGCGCACACGCAGGTCGATTTTTGGTACAAATTCGACGATAAGTTGCGGTGTTAAATTAGCAAAAAAAGTAGCTAATTTGCGCAAAGGAACATTATTAGAAATTGCCAAGTGATGCACCAATGCTAATGCCAAAATTAAGTCTGGATTTTCACGTCCAAATATGCTGTCTCGCTCCTCATTATTCCAGCCGATAGCAGGACTCGGATTGGTGAGGTCGAGTAGTAGCGGTAGGATATTCTTTTCTTGTTTCTCTTTGATTTTCAGATAATTATATTCCACCGCAAGGTGGTCAATATCAAAAGCAACCGTGTATGATTTTTTCGCCGCAAGGCGACTAAATGTACCATCATTGGCACCGACATCCCACACCAATTTTGCGTCAATATCCTCCAAAAAACGACTAACGAGCGTTTGTTTTTTCAATAAATAATCATTACTCAATATCGTTTCTTCGTAATATGCGCCCCACTCTGTTCTGTCAGTTTTTAGTCGGAGTTTTTTGATACCATTTTCGAGGCTATCTATCAAACCCATCATCGCTGCATGACTAAATTTTTTAGCAGTTTTAGCGGACTTATTTTCGGAATCGGCGTGTCGTTTTTGACTACTCGCATGTAGATGAATATGCAAAAACAAAGGTACTCGAAAACGACTTTTAAAGGGTAATAATCCGCTCGCCAAATCCAAGGGAATACCGTCAATATAATCGCGCATCATTGCACCCATACGCGGGTCGTGATACGCCATCAGCGTGAGCGGCGCGAGAAAGTGCCGACAAAACTGACCATAAGCTATCCACGGATTGCCTTCTTCGTATTTCTCAAAAGAAAGTGTGTCGATAAAAATGGGTTTTCCTCTGTAAAATTGTATATTGTAGACACTTGCATCTTTGAGCGTCATGCCCTGTTCGAGGGCTTTTCGTTGGATGGCAAGGGTCGTAAGGGCAGCGTCTTTATACTGACTGAACGACCATTCGTAAGGATAAGAAATAAAGGGAATTTTTTCGGCTTGAAGGAGCTTGTACTGATTAGCTTTTTTCGTAGAATCGAAATCAACTTCAGTATGCGATATTAATAATTCGGCTTGCGTGAGCGCAGGATATAATTTTGACATTAATTTGTCATAATCGTCTCTGTATGAATTATTTACAACGCGAAAAATATTATTTCCCTGTAAAAAAACAAAACCACTTGGGTCGCGAAAAGAACTATTGAGTGCTTTCATCTTTACTTACTTCTTCTGCTGTTTTCTTTTTTCCGAATAATCCTAAGAACCAATCTGTTACAGCGTTTTTTGCCAATTTAAAATAAAAAGCAAGCGCCAAAAAACCGGCAATAATCGCCTGTATAATCAGGCTACCAGTACCAGGGTCAAGATAGAGTAATATGAAATCTAACATTAGTTATTTTTTACATAACACAAACAATCTGTACCGACGAATGACGGTATTCTTGTCTGTATTGCTTGATCACAGACAAGAATACCGTCATTCGTCGGTACGAGTTGTCTGTGTTACGAATTAACAAAGATACACTTTTTCGTTAGCAACGATAGTGGTCATATCGTCGTTATACAAAAAAATAAATCAAAATATGCGTATTTTTTTATTATCAATTTGTTGTCTGCTGCTCGGTGGAAAAGTTGTTTCTGCTCAAAAATTCATCCAAATGGATATGTTTGGCAAAAAGAAAGCCATGCGTTTTCATGTAGGTGATGAGTTGCGCTTCAAGGTGAGGGGCGACGATAAATTTTACGTCTTGCCTATCGTAGACTTGGAGGAAGCTACGGGAAAAATAATATTGCCGAAAGGCGAAGTTTTTCTACACGAAATTGCTGAAATTCAAGTACTTACTCAGACCGAAGGACGCTATATTTTAGGAACAAAACTACTTGCTTTTGGAGCTACTTTTACGAGCATTGGTGTCATTGATGCCTTAGCTTTTGGGAGTGTATTTAGCGGAATGGGTGTTATTATTGGAGGTGGAGCAATACTCGTAGGGGCTTTGCTTCGATGGGGATTTAAAAAACGAGGATTCAAAATAAATGAACGCCGGCAATTGCGTATTTTGAATTTGAATATTGAGGATTTAGCAAGTATACGTCGGGGTTTTGACTCAGCTAAAAGGCTGTATTTTGACGCTTGAATAAAGTCTATTGTTTATCGTCAAAGATAGTTCTATGTTTAAATTAATTCTAAAATAGCATCATCGAACACCTTACTTTTATATTGTTGTTAGAGTCCTTACATTTGCATATTCAAAGTAAATTCTCAATGAATGAGTGAATGAATTTTGAATGAATGAGTCATTTTCCACTAAAACCCGCAAATATTATCTAAAAATCACAAGATTAAAATCTCTTGATTCATTCATTCTTTCATTCAAAATTCATTCATTGAGAACTTATTATTCAAATACAATAATAGTTTTGCTATTTGAATGACGCTGGACATGAGAGATTTGTAAAAAATATCCAACGTCCGATTCCCCCAATTTTCCAAGTCAATAATTATGAAGATAACGGAGTATTTAAAAAAAGCGAAGGGAGAGACCTTGATTTCTTTCGAGATTTTGCCGCCACTGAAGGGGGGCAGCATACAGTCGATTTTTGATTCACTCGACCCTCTGATGGAGTTTAAACCGCCTTTTGTTGATGTGACCTATCACCGCGAGGAGTACGATTACAAGCAGCGTCCGGGCGGTTATTACGAAAAAACGTCTATACGCAAACGCCCGGGAACGGTGGGAATATGTGCTGCAATTATGCACCGCTATGGCGTAGAGGCAGTGCCGCACTTGATTTGTGGCGGATTTACGGTAGAAGAAACGGAAAATGCGCTGATTGATTTGGGTTTTTTGGGCATTAATAATGTGTTGGCACTCCGGGGCGATGCGCGAAAATTGGAAGGCAGATTTATTCCCGAACCCGGCGGACACAGTTACGCGATAGACATGGTGCGGCAGGTCGAAAAGATGAATAAAGGCGAATATCTAGAAAGCGCAGGGCAGCCGTCGGAGTTTTGTATAGGTGTAGCAGGCTATCCCGAAAAGCATTTTGAAGCACCGAATATGAAACTCGATATGCAGTTTTTGAAAGAAAAAGTAGACGCCGGGGCAGATTATATCGTCACGCAGATGTTTTTTGATAATCAAAAATATTTCGATTTCGTGGATTTGTGTCGCGAACATGATATCAATATCCCAATCATTCCGGGCTTAAAACCACTGACACGTAAGAATCAAATTGCTCGTCTACCGAGTATTTTTTATGTCAATTTCCCCGACGACCTCGTAGATGCCATGATGAAAACCGAAGATAAAGAAGCTGCCAAGCAAGTCGGTCTCGAATGGTGCATTCAGCAATCTAAAGAACTGAAAGCCAAAGGCGTACCTTGTCTACACTATTACACAATGGGCGATGTAAATACCTTTGTAAAAATCGGAAAAGAGGTTTTTTAATAGAAAAGACTACTTAGTATGGAAATTTATGACAAGTTCATCCAAATGATAAAAGTAGTTGACACTTTTTTAAAATGTAAAATGTAAAATGTAAAAGTGTCAACCAATCAGATAAACTTGTCAAATTTATAAAGTGTTTACTAATTTTAACCCATAAAAATTATTATTGATGTTGCTTATCCCCAATACAGGGTGAAAGTAATACAGGCTTCCAGCCTGCACTGCGTTAGCTTGTCCTGTTTTATCGAAGTAACGTGTCGATATAGTGCGGTGCAGGCTGGAAGCCTGTGTTACTTTTCCTCGAAAATGAATTTCACCCTATATTGGGGATGAGCGATTGCTTTATTGTTAATGTTGTTTTGCTTCGTAAAAAAACAACCACAACACAACGATACACCAACACCACACCACTATGATAACGATACACCCAGTTGAGACGCCGAAACAGAAGAAGCAATTTATTCATTTTCCGTGGAAAATATATACGAATGACCCGATGTGGGTGCCACCGCTTTTGATGGACGTGAAGAAAAAATTGAATCCGAAATTTTCTTTCTTTGAATTTGGCTCAATGCAAATGTTTCTGGCAATGCGTGGGGATGAGATTGTGGGGCGCATTGCGGCTTTGCAAAATGATTTGTACAATAAGGAACATGAAGATAAGACGGGGTTTTTCGGATTTTTTGAATGTATTGATGACCAAAATGTAGCAAATTTGCTATTTGACACGGCAAAAAAATGGCTGCAAGAACGCGGACGCGATATCATGCACGGACCCGCGAGCCCTTCGAGCAATCACGATTATGGCTTGCTCGTCAAAGGTTTTGATACACCGCCGCGCTTGGGTATGGTGCATAATCCGACCTATTATCAGGCATTATTAGAAAATTACGGATTCAAAAAAACGCAGGGACTTTTCGCCTACAAAATCGACGCCAACCGTGTGATGGAAGACCCAAAAATGGTACGTGGTAACAAAATTGTCCGCGAACGCACAGGCGTGACCATCCGTAATCTCAACATGAAAGATATCAAAGGCGAGATAGAAATCTTGCGGACGATTTATAATGAGGCTTGGGAAAAAAATTACGGATTTGTACCGATGACCGACAAGGAAATCGACGAATACGCTGTAGGTTTTAAGCAAATAGCAGAGGCTTCGCTCATATTTTTTGCCGAAATTGATGGTAAACCCGTCGGTACGGCAGTTTCTTTGTTGGATTATAATTATATTTTCAAACAAATGAACGGGCGACTCTTCCCGTTTAATTTTATCAAAATGTTTACCCAGAAAAAAAATATCAAATGGGCGCGCGTCATGTTACTCGGAATATTGCCGAAGTATCGTGGAAAAGGAATCGATGCCATCTTGTACTACGAAACCGTAAAAGCCGCACAAGCCCTCGGCGTAGAGTACGGCGAAGCCAGTTGGATACTCGAAGATAACGCCATGATGCGACGCGGGATGGAATTGATAAAAGGAGAAATTTATAAGACGTACAATGTTTACGAGGTAGAAATATAGTGTTTATTGTTTTTTCATCCCATAACTCCCTACGAAGTAAAGGAAGAGGAAGAAAATAATCTACCCTAAATGAAGAAGTTATTTTTTTTATATGTTTGGCTAAATTTGACGCGCATAGCCGAGCTACGTAAGGAAGATTTAGTGAAAGAAATTAAATAAATTGTTCCATAATGCGCCGTAATTTTTTCTTCTAAAGAATTCAAAAAATCGTTGCATAGCCATAGCTACGGAACTATTTTTTGTGTTTTTTAGAAGGGAAAAGAACAAGCATAATGGGGCAAGTTATTTATTTTCTTTCACTAAGTGAAACATATAAGAAAAAGAACAATTCAGACGGGTAGATTATTTTTTTCGTCTTCCCTAAGTATACCTTTACGCAATCTTTGCAAAAATGGCGAAGCAAAAATGAAATCTTGAAGTATTTCGCTGGTACTTTTGAGGACTTCATCTTTCGTACCCACCCATGCGAGTTCGCCCAAATGTAGGAGGTTGATATGGTCGCCGATTTCCATCACGGAGTTCATATCGTGGGTATTGATGATGGTCGTCATATTATTATCGACTGTAATGCCATGTATCAATTCGTCGATGACAATTGAAGTTTTCGGGTCAAGCCCAGAGTTTGGCTCATCACAAAATAAATACTTGGGGTCCAATACGATAGATCGTGCTATACCTACCCGTTTTTGCATACCGCCACTCACTTCACCGGGATATTTAGCGTTGCTACCTGCCAAATCCACACGTTCCAAACACTTGTCTACCTTCTGTTGTTTTTCGCCTTTTGTCATGTTCGTAAACATATCCAAAGGAAAGCGCACATTCTCCTCCACCGTCATCGAATCAAATAGTGCCGAACCCTGAAACAACATCCCAATTTCATTCCGAATCACTTTGCGTTCCTTTTTTGTGAGGCTACAAAAATCAATATCTCCGTACCAAACCTTTCCCGAAGTTGGTTGTAAAAGCCCAACTAAAATCTTGAGCATCACCGTTTTACCAGCTCCACTACGCCCGATGAGCAAATTGGTTTTACCCTGCTCAAATACCGTTGAAATGCCCTTCAAGACTTCTTGCTCGCCAAACGATTTAAATATATTTTCTGCTCTTATCATGTTTTCGTTATTCGTGGACTTGTTGATTCGTCTATTAAAATTATGGTTCTTTGCAAATGCAGTGATTATTTGTTTTTCGTCTGTTCGTTTGTCTTTTTGCGTGAGGGATAGGAGGTGTTGTTTGAACGAAATGTAGCGATAGCGGAATGAAGAGAGTGCCGGATAGCCCGACCCCCGACTGATAAGGAGGGGGACACGCCCTAATTAATACTCATCACTGGATTTGTCAAAGAACCAAAATTATTTAAGCATTATCGCATGTAAGCATTGTAGCATTACTAAGTAAGTATCAATGCAAGTGTATAATCTGCCAATAAAATGATGATGTTGCTATATACAACGGCTTGTGTGCTGGCGCGTCCGAGTTCGATACTACCGCCGCCTACGAAGAAGCCTTTATAGCAAGAAACTGATGTCAAGATGAAGGCAAACACTACGGCTTTGACTAGCATCATAAAGACAAAATAGGGATCAAAAAACGAATTGAGCCCCAAAATATAATCTGCCGAAGATACCATTCCCGTCGAAATACTTGCCAACAAACCACCGACAATACTAATTCCCGCACCAATCACCACCAATAGAGGTATAACAAATAGCGCAGCAATAATTTTTGGTAAAATCAAATAGGCAGCCGTATTGACGCCCATAATTTCGAGTGCATCGATTTGTTCTTTTTGGCGCATACCGCCAATTTCTGCGGCGATATTCGAGCCCACTTTACCCGCCAAAACAAGGCAAGAAATCGTAGGCGCGAGTTCGATAATCGTCGAATCTCGCACGATATATCCGATATAATATGGCGGAATAAAACCACCTTCCAATTGGTAAGCAAACTGTACCGCCGTCACCGCACCGATAAAAAATGCGATAAGGCTAACAATCACCAAGGATCCCACACCGATGTCATTCATCTGCCGCAGCGTCTCCTTCCAGTACATCGAAAACTTCTCCGGACGCGTAAACATACTGCCCATCAGCTTCAAGTACCTCCCCAATTCATGTAATGTTCCTAATATCATTTAATAATGGTTAATGCTCAATGAATTTCAGCGCAAAATAAGGCTTTTTTCCATTACCTTAAAGGTGATTCCCAATTCACTGCGTATCTTCGCCAGAAAAGAAGCCTTTTCAACGAAAAAACTACGAATAATGAGTCAAATAGTTCATCGTTATCATCTTAGGGATGAAAAGATAATAAACGTTACATCTTCACGCCGTTATTTTTTCTTTACACGAGCTAAATTTGACGCGAATAACGGGTTATTTAAGGAGAGTTTGGTGAAGTATAAAGGAAAAAGAATAAGTCAAGATGTAATGTTTATTGTTTTTTCATCCCTTAGTGAAAGAAAATAAATAACATGTGCCATTATACTCGTATTATGGGACATCTTATTTAATTTCTTTCACTTACAATTTTGACGTGGTTATTTTTTCGATATTTTTTCTTACAAAAACCGCACATAGCCTACGCTACGTAGGATTTTTGTAGGGAAAAATAGCGGAAAAGAAACCGTCAAAAAGTAAGGATATTTTTATCTTACTACTTACAACGTAAAAAAATGAAAACAGTTATCACAGGAGCTACAAAAGGCATTGGACGAGCCACTGCCGAGGTATTTGCACGCGAAGGACACGACCTCGCCGTCTGCGCCCGCAATGAAAACGATTTAAAGAATTTGCAAAGCGAATTACAGGAAAAATACGGCATAAAAGTCATTTACAAAGTTACGGACGTCGCTAAAAAAGAGCAAGTTATCGCATTTGCCGAATATATCAAAACCGAATGGTCTACTCTTGATGTGCTCATCAATAACGCCGGGGCTTTCTTCCCCGGCGACGTGCACAGCGAAGGCGAAGGTATGCTCGAAGCCTTGATAGAAACCAATCTATACAGTGCTTATCACCTCACTCGCGCCCTACTGCCAGTGATGTTGCCACAGGCGAAAGGACATATTTTTAACATGTGTTCGGTCGCTAGCCTCATCGCCTTACCGGGCGGTGGTTCGTATAGTATTTCCAAATTCGCGCTACTGGGCTTCAATAAGGTCTTGCGTGAAGAAATGAAGGACAAAGGCATTCGCGTCACTGCCGTCATGCCTGGCGCAACCTGGTCGTACTCCTGGAACGCCATGAAAGACCAGCTCCCCGAAAGCCGCCTAATGAAAGCCAGCGACGTCGCCGAAACACTCTGGGGCGCATACAAACTTAGCGACCAAGCCGTCATCGAAGAATTGGTCATGCGCCCGCAGTTGGGAGATTTGTAATTCGTAGCCGCTGTAGCTACGTAGCACGGCGCTTCCAGCCCGTGCCGCACTAGGAATGCGCATAATGTTACACGAGCTGGAGTGTAAGTAGTGGGACAAAAATAGGCTTAGTGAAAGAAATTAAATAAGGATATTTTTGTCTCACTACTTATATAACAAATTGCACAAACCATCTCACGCAAAGTACGTAGAGGTATTTGATTAGCAGTCTTCTGCGTACTCTACGCTCTCTGCGTGAAAATCACCTACTGTGCAATTTGTAATACACACGGCTGGAAGCACCATGCTACGGTTGTTTACATTTGATTATCTTTGTAACTAATAAAAAGTATCAGTCACCCGTTTTATTCCCTAAATCAAGGCACATGAAAATAATAATTAAAATCATAACGACCTGTTTATTAGTTTTGTGTATGGTTAAAATTAACCATGCACAAACCATCGTCAGCGGTACGGTGGCGGATGCCAAATCCGGTGAAACACTCATTGGCGCAACCGTTTTTGCTAGAGAAAGCGGCAGAGGTGTCACCACCGACATCAATGGCAAATACGAAATCACGCTTGAAAGTGGTACTTACCAACTCATTTTTAGCTATATCGGCTACGAAGACCTACCCAAAGCCATCACGATAAATAGCGAAGAACGCCTTATTTTCGATGTAAAAATGGGCGAAGGTACTTCTATTTTAGATATGGTGACGGTCACAGGGAGTCAGGTAGAAAAAAAGCTGACAGAGGAAACGGTGTCCATAGATGTCATTTCTCCCGAATTCATTCAACGCAAAAATAATATTTCGTTGGCAGATGTGGTACAGCGTATACCGGGCGTAGAAGTCATTGACGGTCAGCCCAATATACGTAGCGGAAGCGGCTTTGCTTATGGTGCGGGCAGTCGCGTAGTCTTACTTGTAGATGGACAACCTTTGCTCTCGGCAGATAATGGCGACGTGAAATGGAATTTTATTCCGATAGAAAACGCTGCACAAGTCGAAATCATTAAAGGTTCATCCTCGGTACTCTACGGTTCGGCGGCACTCAATGGTGTCATAAATGTACGACTCGCACGAGCGACCGAAACGCCTTATACTTCCGTTTCGATGTATTCGGGGATTTATAATAATATGCAAGATACTTCACAAATTTGGTGGGAATCGCCCTTGGAACGCCCTTATCAAACAGGTGTTTATTTTGCACATCGACAAAAGTTGAACCCACATTTGGGCTTGGTTTTGGGTGGAAATATTCATTTTTTGAAAGGATATTTGAAAGATGCAGACGAAGAACGCGCTCGTTTTAATTTTGATTTGCGGTACAATCCGCCGAATAAAGAACATATTTCGTATGGTATTTCGGGGAATACGATGTACCACAGTATCGGCAATTTCTTTTTATGGGGAAATGAACCAACGCAGCATTATACCCATATAACTGACCCGATCGAGAATGACCGCTATCACACAACTTCTATTGACCCGTGGATAAATATTTTTGACAAATACGAAAACAAACACGCTATAAAAGGACGTTATTTTAATGTCGTCAAATTGCGCGAACCAGGCAATGCACCTGCACAAATCGGTAGCTTAGAATATCGCTACCAACGCCAATTTGATGGCAACCTAAATGTAACCGCAGGTACATTAGGGCAGCTTTTTTATGCAAAAAGTGCCTTATTTGCACGCGATAGTACAGGCGGTCTGACTGGGCAAGGCGGTCTGACTTATGCTGTTTACGGGCAGGTGGATAAGAAATTTTTCAACAAATTAAATAGCACATTTGGTGTTCGTTGGGAAAGTTTTGAGGTAGCCGGTGAGTCGATTGCTGCGTTGCCTGTGTTTCGTTTTGGCTTGAATTATTCGGCAAGTAAAACCGATTTTTTTCGTGCATCTTTTGGACAGGGCTACCGTGTGCCGAGCCTTGCCGAGCGATATATCGACGATGATATTACGGACGGTGTATTTATTTTTCCCAATCCCCAACTCCGTCCCGAAAGCGGTTGGAGTACCGAGTTTGGGTACAAAAAAGTCATTGATGGAGGCGGCGATAAATGGAACGGCTACATAGATGTAGCAGCTTTTGTGATGGAATATAAAGATATGACGGAGTTTTATTTCGACTTGTATCGTCCTGATTCTTTGGTAGGTGAGCCGATTACACTCGATGAATTATTTACCTATTTGGGCTTCAAGGCGGTCAATGTGAGTCGCGCACGTATCGCAGGTGCAGAATTGACGGTGTTTGGAGCAGGTAAAATCGGTAATATCCCAACTCGTATATGGACAGGCGTGACCTACAGTTTTCCCGGCGATATGAGTGCCGATACTACGCTGGTCAATTTCGGTAATTTTATGGCTACCGCTGCCCGCAATCTCACCGCGGTGGATTCTGCCGATGTCAATAGTATTCTAAAATACAGAAGTCTACATACGGCACGCCTCGACATAGAAACCGACATCAAAAATTTCACGATAGGAGCAGCCGCCAATTATAAGAGTTTTGTATATAATATAGACGATATATTTGAAGCACAAGGGCAGTACGGACCTTTGGTGAGTACGGTGCTACCTGCAGTCTTGGAGGTGCGTGATTATAGAGCCGAACGCTATGGACAAGGCGATTTGATTGTCGATATACGACTCGCATATAGCTTTGAAAATGACCATCGCTTGACTTTTTCTACCAATAATGTGTTTAATCGAGATTATACTTTACGCGCAGCAAAACCCGGTCCACCACGCTTATATAATTTGAAATATCAGATGATTTTTTGACCTGTTTATTCGTTATTCGTGTACTCGTTATCCGTTATTCGTGTACTCGTTATTCGTTGACTCGTTATTCGTATTTTCGTATTTTCGTATTTTCGTATTTTCGTATTTTCGTATTTTCGTATTTTCGTATTTTGCCTTCGGCAAATAATCAAACGGATAACGAATAACGAATACACGAATAACGAATACACGAATCACGAATACACGAATACACGAATAACGAATACACGAATAACGAATACACGAATCACGAGTCAACGACTCGTGCCTTCGGCAGTTTAATCGTAAATACAGTCCCTTTATTGACCGTTGAATCAACCGAAATATCGCCTCCGTAGCGGTGGACTATTTCCTTGCAGGTGGAAAGTCCTATACCGTGTCCGCTGTGCGATTCTTTGATTTCTCCGCGATTATAAAGGTCAAATACATTTGGTAGGTAATCTTTTGGAATACCCATACCATTGTCGGAAACTTTGATGTGATGATGACCATTGACGCCAGTATTGATAATTCGAATATGAGGTGGCACGTCCGTTTTTTGAAACTTCAAACTATTGCTAATGAGGTTTTGAAAAAGCTGTATATAAGTAGTCGAACTGCCCTCTACTGAAGGAAGATTATCGCAACTTATTTTTGCACCTCTTTCTTTTACGGAAGCTGATAAATTGTTCATTACGAGGAGTATAACATTATTCAAATCTACTTCGCTGCGGTCTTTTTTCGTATTTTGAATATCATTCAACAAGTTGCTTATCATCGCATTCATGCGGTCTACGCCATCGGTTACAAAATTAATATATTCATTTGTATGCGTATTTCCGTTCTTTTGTAATTCTTTTTCGATGAGTTCAATAAAGCTGCCGATTGTTCGCAGAGGTTCTTTCAAATCGTGGGAAGCAACATAGGCAAACTGTTCCAAACCTTTATTCATTTCTTTGAGTTTTTGCTCTTGCAGCTTGAGTTTATTGGTTTGTTGTTGAATTTCCTCTTTTTGCTTTAGCAACAAATTTCTTTGTTTCTGCAATTCTTCAATAGAAGAATCCTGCCCCACCCTGAAAATATAAACTACACCAAGCATGACAACAAATAACAACAAATAACTATTGAAATAATAATAAGGATCATGGAATAGATACTGCCGGAAAGAAACTTCGGCGTTCAATTCGAGTATAAAGAGATAAACATGAAATGCAACTACAATCAGTACCCAGAATATTCGCCAACGCTTACTGGTAAATAAAAAAGCAATAAGCGGGCAGAGATAAAGCCACAATAAATTATCAGAATACATGCCACCCGAAGACGGGACGATAGGAGTAAGTCCGAGTATAGGTATCAAAGTCAACATATTGCCTGAAAGCGAGAAATTTCCCCACTTTCTAAATACAAATAATGATACACTTATACCAACTACTCCAACATATGTGGGAATAGCACTACCCACAGGCATAAAAAGGGCAATACCCACCATAATAGCAGAAGCACACAGCATAAACAAATGAATCGTCACTAAGATTCTTGCCTTGTGGTGCAATTCTTTCTGAGCCTGTATGTTGGGTGGAATAAACCAATTGATAGTTTTTCCTGTTTTGGTAAATATCTTTCGCACGCTTATCATAGCAGTCATTTAATTTTGGTACTTCTATGATGATACTTGATTGAAAAGTGTTTGAATAAATGTATATTTATTCAAACTTCGATTATTGAACTTGACGGAGACACCAATTTGCATCACCTCACGAAATCAATATAACTGGACTTTGGACACTGGGTAACTATGTAAATCGCTCATTATTAATAATTTACGTCAATTTTGCATTTTATTTTAATTTAAATTTATTATAATTTTTATTATACTGATAAATAGCGAATTATGCTTTCGTTAGCCTAATTACCCAATTTCCCAGTTGCCTAATGTCCAAAGTCCATATATAAGGGAACATGAAAAATAATCTACCCATCTAAATTGCTATTTTTTCTATATGTTCTCCAAAATTTTCCTTATCCCGAAACGAATTCGGGACAGGCTATAGCTTGACTATATACGTCAAATTTTGAAAAACATATAGAAAAATAGCTACGTCATTTGGGGTAGCTTATTTTCTCCGTGTTCCCCAACCTACTTTCAAATTGGTTGATGAAGGAACTATTTTGTAGTCCTATTTTTACGAATATCAAGCCATTAAGTTTCAATATTAAGCTTGAAAAAATATTTTTTACACAAAAAAGAACGTTAGCAATTAAATTTATTAGTGTTTTTGACGTTTATTCTAAATATAAGTATCAGGAATTAAATAAATGTATATTATTTTGTTCCTGATGCTAAGTAGTAAGTAACGAGCAAATAATAAGTTTACGCCCCTGCATAAATTATATAAAAATGAAAAATTATCTCGTCTTCTTTGTCCTTTTTGCCTTTATTTGTACCTCTTGTAATGATGATATACCTGATGATGAAACAGGCGACGGTGGCGACCTCGGTATTGACCTGACGAGCATCGAGTACAACCCGACGCCCTACGATTTTCCGACACCGCAGTTTTTCCCTGAACCCAATCTGCCGCCCGACAATCCCCTCACACACGAGGGCATCGAACTCGGCAGACGCCTATTTTATGACCCGATACTCTCGGCAGATAGCACCATGTCATGCAGCAGTTGCCACAATCCCGCGACGAGCTTCAATGATAATCTGGCACTTCCGGTGGGCATCGATGGCATGGCAGGACGACGCAGTACGATGACGCTCCTCAATTTGGCTTTCGTTCCCAACCTCGAATTTAATTGGGATGGAAAATCGCCCACGCTCGCCTCACAAGCCATCGAACCCGTCATAAATCCCGTCGAACTACACGACGATTGGGACAATGTAGAAACCAAACTCCGCCGCAACTCCGCTTATCCCGAATTTTTTCGTAAGGCATTTGGTATCGAAAACTCCAAAGACATCACGCGCGAACTCGCTGCTCAAGCCATCACGCAATTTGAACTCACCCTTGTGAGTTCCGATTCCTACTACGATAGGGCAGTCGTGCGTACCGAACCAGGTGTTTTTATGGAAGAAAACGCATTGCGCGGCATGAAGATATTTCAAGATGAAGGGTCATCGGGTTTGAAGGATGGGCAATGCTGGCATTGCCACAGTTTTGGACCCAATAAAACGATGTTTACCAATGGCGGCTTTTTCAATAATGGCTTAGATTCAGTGTCATTACTCACTCAATTTCAAGACCTTGGACGCGGAGAAGTCACTGGCGACCTCGGCGATAACGGGCGATTCAAATCCCCCACACTACGCAATATCGCACTCACTGCACCTTATATGCACGACGGGCGATTTGCAACATTGGAGCAAGTGTTGGACCACTACGCAGACGGCGGACACCCCGCCCCAAATGTCGATGCCTTCGTTCCACTAATTGACCTTGATGAGCAGGATAAAGCCGATATTATCGCCTTTCTCCACACATTGACCGACACGACTTTTACAAATAATCCGGCGTATCAAAACCCTTTTTAGTATCAGGAATTAAATAAGTGAAAGAAAATAAATAACTTGCCCCATTATGGAACAATTTATTTAATTTCTTTCACCAAATGTATATTCTTCGCGTCGTTATTTTTTCTTTAGACGAACCAAATTTGACGCGAATACTCACTGTATTTAAGGAAAATTTGTTGAAGTAGTCTTTATTCTAAAATAGTTTGGATGAAAGAGGAAATAAAGATTTTTTCGCTAATCAAGGCGGCTGAAATTGAGCTATGCCTTAGCATAGTGAATTTTCAGGCAACGCAGAGTAGTGGAAAAAGATTAT
>Ga0209185_1001268_pt1 | contig 22805 bp, 16 predicted proteins | sample SidtaG_2_FD_187425 | JGI IMG/M metagenome (GOLD analysis project Ga0209185, IMG submission 187425) | Marine algal microbial communities from Sidmouth, United Kingdom - Sidmouth_Asex2 metaG (SPAdes) (version 2) | ecosystem: Host-associated > Algae > Red algae > Unclassified | place: Sidmouth... | reverse complement strand
TTAGGTGCATCAGATGTAAAGTCCTGTCCACTATTGAACTGATTAAATAAATACTGATCTCCCATATTTCTAACCTCTGCACCATGCGTGCCTTGGATCATAAAAGATAAATCGATGCCTCTGAAACTTATTTCGTTACCTAGTGACCATACTAAGTCTGGGTAAGGATCCCCAATTATAGCTTTGTCGTCATCATCTATCAGACCATCGCCATTTAAATCTTTAACGTAAACATCTTGTGCCTGACCACCTACTGGGTGGAATGGTTCATTCAGATATTTAGGATCTATCTCTTCATCAACTACCCATCCATAAAAAGATGATATAGGATTTCCTTCCAAGTTTATCCATTCTGCCGCTCTTTTACTATCTACACTTTGTATTTGTCCATCAGAATCTGCAAAATCAAGAAGCGTATTCTCGTTACGTGAAGCAATTAATGAAGTAGTCCAGCTAAAGTCCCGCGTTCTTACATTATTAGTTCTCAATTCCACTTCAAATCCCTTGTTCTCTACTTTTCCAAGATTAACTAGGGCATTAGAGAAACCAGTTGTAGTTGATATAGGATTATCCAGTAATAACTCATCACTCGTTCTGTTGTAATAATCAACAGATCCTGATAAGAAAGAACCAAATAATTCAAAATCCACACCTGGGTTTATTTCTCTTGAGCTTTCCCAACCTAATTCTCTGTTGGCGATGTTAATAGCTTCTATACCACCTGCAAGTGATCCATCAAAGACCGCAGTATTAGGCCCTAGAAGAGCAATGGAAGGATACAGATTATCGAGATCGTTATTTCCTGTCAGTCCATAACTTACTCTGAATTTTAAGAAATTAATCATATTGTTATTAGCTAAGAAACTTTCTTGGCTGACAACCCATCCTGCTGAAATGGCAGGAAATATTCCGTACTTCTTATCAGGACCGAATATTGAACTTCCATCTCTTCTTACACTTAATGAGGCTAGATATTTTAAATCATAAGCATAAGTCAATCTTCCAAATTGTGAGAGGAATCTCTCTTGTTCTTCTCCAGAAGCTGAAGCTGTCTTGTCAGAACCAGCAGATATCGTTTTGATCAAATCATTTTCATACCCTTTAGCTTGAGCACTTGTAAAACTGTAATCCCATTTCTCTGCTGCTATACCTGCAACTGCTGTGATTTCATGTGCTCCATACTCCTTAGAGTAAGTCAAGAAGTTCTCGTTCATCAAGTGAATTCTATCTTCTTCAGATACGTCTAAAGTGATGTTAGAAGCACCATTTCTGTGAGCTTTTAATCCTTGCCATCTATTTCTGCCAGTATTCTGAAAATCACCAGCAAGTACAGTCCTGAAGCTTAAATCATCAGTTAAATTAAATTGTAAATAAGTACTTCCGAATATTTTAAACCTGTCTTCAAGTCTTTCTCTCTCAATTACTTTTGCTGCAGGATTCGTATTAGATGTATTACTGATATCCTGTTCATCTAAGCCCAATTCTACATTTGTGTAGTTGTCAAAGTGACGCTGGACAGCATAATCTCCTACCTGCACATCTGGATAAACATCTCTATCCACATACTGAATAGTATTTTCATCGTGATATACTGGCAACCATGATGTCTGCCTTAAAATATCATGGGTAGATCCATCAAACCTTCTTCTCTGTTGATAAGATGGTGCTATAGCAGCTCCAAAAGAAATTCTGTCGTTGATCTTAGTATTCATTTTGAAGTTCATGTTGTATCTCTTATTGTCATCTGTTAAGAGAACACCTTCGTCATGGCTGTAACCGAATGTTGCGCTGAAGTTTGTATTACTGTCACCACCTCTTGCACTTATCGAATGACTCTGAATCGTACCACCATCAAAAATCACATCTTGCCAGTCTCTATCCACACCTATCTGTTGCTTGTACCTAGTACGAGCCGTTCGGTCAAAAATTTCTTCCTCAGTAAGATTAAGAGGTACACCCTCCGCATCCGTGAGGTTTCTTAAAAAGTTCAATTCTGCTGCTGCTGATTCCGCTATGCTGAAAGAGTAAGCATCACTTCTGTGAGCTTCTTTGTTTCCAATAGATCCATTATAAGAAAACTTTGTTTTTCCTTCTGACCCATTCTTGGTTGTGATAAGTATTACACCATTACCTCCTCTGGAACCGTAGATAGCGCAGGAAGCAGCATCTTTCAGAATTTCAAATGAAGATACATCGTTCATATCCAGTGCTCCTAGAAAATCATTGTCCACCACAAGTCCATCTACAACAATTAGTGGACTAGCACCAGCACTTACTGATCCTACCCCTCTTATTCTTATCGTTGGTGCAGATCCTGCTTCACCCTCGGTAGCTGCAATGTTTACACCGGACACCTGTCCCACAAGAGCATCATCCACTCTCTGAACTGGTAGCTTATCTAACTTGTCGGCGTCGACTTTAGAAATAGCACCAGTAAGATGAGATTTCTTAGATGTACCATAACCGATGACAACAATTTCATCCAAGGTCTGCGCATCTGCTCCCATCTCTAAAGAAATATCTTCCTGGTTCCCGACAGGCATCTCGGTCTCCATAAAACCGACATAACTGAATACCAACACATCCTCTGGCTTAGCGTTCAGACTATAACTACCATCAAAGTCAGTTATAGTACCATAGGTTGTTCCTTTCACCATGACGTTGACACCTATGAGAGGCTCTCCATCGTCACCGGTTACTGTACCAGAAACAGTCTGCGCAAAAATAGGCGCAAACCCCACTGATAGGCAAAATGCCATAAATAGCGCAAACGACTTAAACCGTCTTTTGTGCTCCATGACCAACGCGGTCAATTGATTTGTTTTACTTTCGTTTTTCATAGTTGATTACCCTTTATTTAAGGTTGATTAATTAAAGTAGTGAGGGCCTGGAATGACTAAGCGCAACTTTACAATTCCAGCCCCAAGAATCTATACTGAGGGGCAAGTCTTCACTTGCCCTTTTTTTTATGTCTAGTCAATATTTCGCTATTTTTGCTATTCTCAAGGACTTCATCCAGATGATTTCTCATTGCCTTGAAAGCGCCTTTCTCATCTTGATCTTTGATATGGTCCAATATCTGACGATGCTCCTCTATTGTTCTTTGGTTATTAGCTTTATCACATACTTTTAGATTAATGAAACTCTTGACGATATCAGGAGTAATGATCATCATCAGGGACTTGAGAACCTCGTTTTTACTGGCTTCTGCAATCTTGATATGAAAGTTAAGGTCTTCTTCAATAGCGACTTCGCCTCGCATTAGTCGGTTTTCATAGGCCTTAAGTGCATTGGACATAGAGATGATGTCATCGGCTGTTCGTCTTTTAGCAGCCAGCCTAGTGGCCTGGGTCTCTAAGATGACTCTAGTTTCCACAAGAGAATGAAATTCACTTTCTTCAAATTTGAGCACATCAGTGATGAGGCCCTCAAAGGCACCTATTCCGATACCTGATACAACTGTCCCGCTTTGTGGTCGGGTTTTCAGTATGCCATAAAATTCTAACTTGCTGAGTGCATCTCGGACTTGACTTCTACTGACACCTAGTTGTATTGCTAATTTCCTTTCTGGAGGAAGTTTTTCACCTGGTTTTATCTCTCCTGAACTAATCAAAGAACGGATCTGACTGATAATAATATCTACTGGGTTCTCAATTACAATCTTCTCTAAATTACTTAACATTTGATGCAGCAGTATTGGTTGACCAATAATTGGTTGTCCAAATATAATTAAGAATTATAATTATCCAAGCAACAATTCTCTCTTTTTACAATGAAGCAAAGTATTTAATTTCGAGTGGTCTGAGTATTGTATTTTGTGAATATTTAATCTTGACAACTGATTTTTACGCTTTATGACTAGACATAGTAGGCCGTATATGGAATATTGGTAATATGATAAATCCACCTATAAGGCCAGTTTAAAGACAATTCTACCGCTCGATTCTATATTTATATGACCTTTAGAAAACTCAAGAAAATATTAAAGAATCCATCAGGTTATCTAACACCAAATCACCACAAATGCCAACATCCAATGAAAACAATGAGTCGCTATTGAAAAGGCTGATTGCCGTTATTCTATCCTTTGGGCCAGGAATATTTGCAATCGATTATACTATCGGTACAGGTAGTGTAACTTAGATGATCGTTGCGGGCAGCACCTATGGTAAGCAATTACGGTGGATTAAGTTGCATTTTCTCAGAAGTTCTGATATTTGCTTATGATAACTACGCGTTGATCTCGAGAGACTGCGCTTTTCAGTCTCAAAAAAACATATAAAGGGCGGCAAGATTATTAGCCATCCTGATTATAGTCGGAATAACCTTTTGGCACTGAAATTCATTGATGGGCATACTCGGAATCTCCTCTAATACCATATTCGAATTACTCAATCAGAGTATTCATCAGCTAGCAGGCACAAGTACAAAACTGTGCTCATCATCGCCATAGTGATCATCAGCATATACTATGCGCTGATGCAGGTCGGGAAGTATACCTTCTATGAGAAAATACTCGTAGTCTTGGCAACCTTCATGGGACTCTCTTTCTTCATCTCATTGTTTTTTGTTTATCCCCCCTGCCTTCAGGAGTAGTGATGGGCTAGCGCCTAGCATCTCACAAGTGCCTGGAGGCAAAATGATGGTTGCTGCCTTTGTAGGGACCACCATGGCTGCAGCCACCTTTCTATCCCGACCGCTCTTTGCCCAGGGTAAGGGAGGGACAATCGATGATCTTGCGAGTCAGAAAAAAGACGCGATCACTGCTGCTTGCTTGATTTTTATAATCAGCGGTTCTATCACGGCAATTGCGCGCGGTCCCCTGTATAAGCAAGGCCAGCCTGTTAATCACATACTGGATATGGCTAATACCTTGCAATCAGTCGCAGAAAAACTTGCAGTGATCATTTTCTTTTTCTTTACGTTGAGTGCTGGGCTTTCCTCCGTCTTTCCTTGTATGCTCATCGCACCCCTCCTACTGGCTGATTACTTCTGAATCATTCTGAATTTTGCCAATTAGCCATGTTCCTCACATATGTCATAACTTAAGGCATTTCACGACATGGATGTGCTCTGAGTTATAATCCATAATTCTGAAAAAGTATAGTCCTTTCTCACATTTACTTAAGTCAATAGTCTGAGGAGAATCAAAAGACTCCAGTTTATTGCCCTTACTATCTATGATATCCACGTAGAAACTGCCAGCTCCAGAATGCTTGATGTTTACGACATCCGAAGTCGGATTAGGATAGAAAGTGTAATGGACTCCTATGATTTCATTTGTAGAAGAAATGAAATCCAGGCCATCGCAGTTTTCATCTACACCATTATTAGGAATTTCTACGGCTGATGGGTTGATGTCCCGATTCTGGTCATCACAATCGTCAGGATTACTGACCCATCCATTATGGACATTAGTGCAACTCATTCTTCCAAAATTCAAATCACCATAACCATCTAAATCTTCATCCCACCAGATCTCATATATTTCAAAACCTTCATCAATGAATCCATCACAATTATCATCCCTGAAATTACATATCTCCTCAGCTCCAGGATACACGGATGAAAGTAAGTCATCGCAGTCCTCTCTGAGTAGATAACCATCTCCATCAATGTCATCATCCCTAGTACTGTGATCACAATCATCATCTATGCCATTGTATCTTATCTCCATCGCACCAGGGTGTATCTCTGCATCAGAATCATTGCAATCAAAAAAATCTGTGTAGCCATCTCCATCTGCATCAGTATAACTGTGCTCTTCAAAATAGGTAGCCAAAGAATCTTGAAAGACATCACATTCTGCATAGCCTCCTACTTTACCTAAGTATATTCCACCCTCCCCTATGTAAAGATTAGTAGGTGAACCAAATACCTCTGGAAAAGCTGTCTTGATACTATCATATTCAGTAAACCAAATCTTAATAGGTAAACCAATATTTTTTATTTGTTGTACACCCAAGACTTGGTCTCCATATTCATAACCATCTGAAGATATGGCAATGATCTCGACATTATACAATGGGCCAAGGGAATCATAACAGTTCGTCCATTCCTCAAAAGCTTTTTTGCACCATGTACAAGCATTAAACGTAGTTGTCAATACGTAATTCCTGTCCACCCGCAGACTGTCTTTCAGATAGAAGTAATCTCCTTGATGCTCCCTTAATAAGAGTCTAGGCACCTCTTGGGCAGCAAGAGTTGACAAACAAATAATCGCAGCAACTAAGAATAAAACTGTTCTCATTAACTAGCTTAATATCACAACCAATCTACAAAAAACTTATCATGTGAAAATCATTGAATTCTAATAATAACGAAATTATAGCTTTATTACAGCTTTGTGAATAATGGGAGTAACGTATTGACAATGAAGAAGCAAGAAATACAAGCAGAAGCTAAGCGTCTGCACAAAGCAGAGAAGTCCAGGAAGCAAGTCGCAGCAACAACTGTAAGCTTTCCAGATATGGAGATTAAGGATTCCTACGAAATCCAGAAAGCCTGGATGGAGCTCAAGAAAAAAGAGGGTCGTAAGGTAGTGGGGCATAAGATAGGCTTGACTTCCAGAGCCATGCAGAAGAATATGGGCATCGAAGAACCAGATTACGGTTGTCTCTTGGATGATATGGTATTCGAGGAAGGCACCACCATTGAAACTGCAGCCTTTCTGGATCCCAAAATAGAGGTGGAACTAGCCTTTGTGCTTAAAGACAAACTGAATGGAGCAGACGTATCCATAACAAATGTCTTAAATGCCACAGATTATGTCATACCTGCCCTGGAACTCATAGCCGCGAGATCCTACAGAGTGCATCCCCAGACCGGATATAGAAGAACCGTAAGAGATACCATAACCGACAACGCTGCCAATGCAGGTATAATTCTAGGCGGGAGACCTATGCGGCCAGATGATCTGGACCTGCGATGGGTAGGTGCTATGATGAGTAGAAATGGTGTCATAGAAGAAAGCGGCGTCTCAGGTGCGGTGCTCAATCATCCCGCTAAAGGCATCGCATGGCTAGCCCAAAAATATGCTGCTCACGGCATGGCGTTGGAAGCAGGGCAGATTATTCTCGCCGGTTCATTTACTCGACCTGTAGATGTCAGAGCGGGAGATACCTTTGTGGTGGATTATGGCGAGATGGGTACGATAAGCTGTTACTTTTCTTGACTCGCAGCTATAACTAATTGTATCGATTGACCTGTTTATTATAATTAACAGAACAATAATAATTATCTAAAGATGTCAGAAATCCTCAACAAATTCAAAGCTGCCCTGATTGCTGGCCAAAAGCAATATGGAATCTGGAATGGTATTCCCCATTCCTATGCCGCTGAGATTCTTGCTGGAGCAGGATTTGATTGGGTGCTTATAGATGCAGAGCATGGCCCCTTCAGTATGGACCAGATCATTATCCAGTTACAAGCAATGTCCAGATATGACGTGAACCCCATTCTGCGTATGAGAAATGCTGATCCAGAATATATGAAAACACTGATGGATGCAGGCTTGCAATCATTCATCATACCTAAGGTGGAAAGTGCAGAAACTGCGGAGACCATGGTGAAGGCTATGCGTTATCCTCCCGAGGGGACTAGAGGTGTGGGGACTGCCTTGGCTCGTGCAGCGCAGTGGAACAGAGTCAATAACTATTTTCAGGACGCCAACCAGCATATGTGCCTGATCATTCAGATAGAATCTGTCAAAGGGGTGGAAGCGCTGGATGAGATATTGCAAGTGGAAGGCGTGGATGTGATATTCATGGGACCAGCTGATCTGGCAGGATCCATGGGTCATCTCGGAAATCCTGGACACAAAGATGTAAAGACCGCTGTCAATAATTGTCTGAAGAAAATCGTGGCGGCTGGTAAGGTCCCAGGTGTTCTGACCTCTTCCCAGAAATTGATAGAAGAATATACTACTCAGGGTGCCATGATGATAGGCGTCGGTCTGGATACGATCATACTTGCCAATGCGACCAAAGAACTAGCTGAGTACTACAAGCCTGAATTAAAGTCCAAAGTGAGTAATACCAGGTATTGAATGAGATCTATTAGATATGAGTTAAGAAAGATGAGTGATAGACTAGTGCATGGTTTCATAGTGCATAAGCTAATAGCGGAAGAGGGAGAGGAATGAGCTATGAGATTTATTAAACAAGAGAGAGAGAGAGAGAGAGAGAGAGAGAGATTAAACTGCGAGTAGCCCGTTCATAGCAGGCATTTCAACTTTTCTGAATTTAAGTACAAAAGTGGAGCCTTCTTCATTGCTTTTGTGCAAAGAAATTTTTCCATTTATGGCTTTGGCTAATTTTGTGCAAGCTGAAAGTCCTAAGCCTGTACCAGGAAAAACATCTTTAGTATGCAAACGCTGAAACATCTCAAAAATCTTTTCACCATAATCCGATTCCACTCCCATCCCGTTATCTGATACATAAAACTTATGATAGTTGGCAGTGGATTTGTAATACACTAGTATTTGCGGATTATCTGAGTCATTATAGACAATGCCATTTTTAATCAGTGAGCTCAATATGTATACTAGCGATTCTTTGTGTACAGCAACCTGTGGGAGATCATGCGTAATGACAACAGCATTCTCTTCAGTGATAAGATCTTTCAGATCATAATTTATTTCCTTTATCAAACTCTGTGTATCGACCCCCGTCACCTCCAGATTTTCAGTTTCTATTCCTATATAAGAACCAGCATCTTGTATCAAGCTATTCAATTGTTTGCTTGATTTTATTATCTGGCTAGCATATTTACTCAGTGTCTCGTCCTCTTTAGATTTTTGAGCTATCAGGCCTGAATAAGCGTTGATTATCCGTACGGGCTCCTTCAAGTCATGAGCGAGTATGTAATTAAATTTCTTCAGCTCACCATTTTTGATAGCGAGTACCTCGATGGCGTTATTGAGTTTTTTATTCTTCAGTTGAATCTCTTGTTCCAGTAGGCTCTTGTCCCGTTTAGTTTCCACGAACTTGGAAATGAATTCTGATAATAAGATCAATAATATGATGATAACTGCTCCTAACAGAATAAGCTGGCCACTACTGGAAAGGCCAAGAGAAAAGCCGTTAATGCCTGATACTTCTGTAGATTCCTGAACCTTGGAAACAGAAGAACCTGAACCACTCACCGTCGTAATCTGCACTGCAAAAGCATTGGCAAAAGCAACAGTACATAGTACACATAATACCAAAAGGCTTAAAAAGCCTAATATTCTATTTCTGAATATCATTTCTCAATTACTCTTTTCTCATCACTCATTTATTAGTATTTAATACCTGAGCTTATATTATATAGGACAAATGATATAAGTATCACACTAAGAAATTTTAGTATTTAGCAGAGTTCTAGCCATATTAACTACCTCAAAGGCAAGTAACTGACATTTTAGGCTATCCAATCAGTAGATTAAGGCATCTAATATCTAAATGGAATACTTTGCCCCGTATAAAATGACAGTTATGTAATATGGCTGTCATCCTATATTAACCTCTGGAATCATAATTGAATTGGCATTACATTGTAGTAATGCTGCTACAACCAAAAAAATATTCGCATCATGACAAAAGGCATCAGCCCACCAGCTATGATTAAAGGTGTCTGGATTACTTCTGACAACAGCAGTCCCAGATCCAAAGGCCAATGGCATCAATGGATTCAGGAATTATATAATTTCTTCATGGGTATCTCCCACAGGTAGACCTGACTTCAGTAATACTTGAGTACCTTGCCCACTCAGTCATTTGAATGAGGATAATCAGTACCGTACCATCACAGACAGAATTATTAGCAGATCTAGGACTGCAGGCTGAAGTCATAGGTATTACCAAGTTCTGCATCCATCCCCAATTCTGGTTCAAGACTAAAACAAGAATAGGGGGCACGAAAACCCTCAACTTAGAACTGATAAAGCAACTCCAGCCCGACCTGATCATCGCCAACAAAGAAGAAAATGTCAAGGAGCAAATAACAGCCCTGGGAAGACATTGTGAAGTTTTCGTCTCTGATGTAAAGACCACCACAGATAATCTGAATCTCATCCCTACCCTGGGTCAGCTAACAGGCACCAGAATGACGGCTATAAGGCTAGCCCAAAAACTCTCAGCTGCTCTTGAATCCATACAGCAAGTGCATAGCAAAACAGCTGCCTACCTCATCTGGAAAGACCCCTATATGACTGTGGGTCATGACACCTACATCCATGACATGTTGAACAAGTGTGGATTAAGAAACGTCTTCCATTACCAGACCAGATATCCCACTACCACCATAAATGCTCTCAAGGATAAAGCACCAGAATTGATATTGCTTTCTTCAGAGCCCTATCCCTTCAAGCAAGAACATCTTCAAGAATTACAGTCGATGCTACCTGAGTCTCATATAGTGCTGGTAGATGGAGAAATCTTTAGCTGGTATGGGACGCGATTAAGCAAAAAATTGGATGAACTCAATCTGCTTTTGAATACACTCACATAATCTTTTTTCAAGTCGGACCCGCTAAGGCTCTCCACGCATTGATAGAAAAGAGGCTGCTTCAAATTATTGAAACAACCTCTTACGGAAATCAATGTCACAAACTATCAATTAGCAATAATCAACTTCTCAGTGATTATTTTATTATTCATTTCAATGTTCAGAAAATAAGTACCCGCCTCTAATTCTCTAAGGTCCAGCTCTAATGTATCGTCACCATTCAATTGCAGAATTTTGACTATCCTGCCACTCATGTCACGAATATTGACCTGACCAACAATATCATCTATATCGCCAATCCTCAAAGTCGCCAACTCATTGGCGGGATTCGGTGATATTGTCGCTCTCACAGAAGATAAATCATGAGCAGCGCTGAATCTTTCCATACTGTACTCAATATCTGTTATGGACATGCGTATTGTTTCCTTTTCTCCTGTGACAGATCTCATAGTAAAGACCATCAATTTTATGTCAGACCAGTCAGTCTCATCACCTACTGCATTACTGAAATCCCCTATATGCAAGGTATGAGACTGAACAGAATTACCCAATTCCACGCTGGCATGCAACTGCTCTTCCCACAGCTCTACTTGACTTTTTACCAAGGTTACTTCAAGAGTCCCTTGTCCTATCGCCACAAACGAAACACTATTCATATCAGACAAATCCACAGCTTCAAATCTTGGAGTCAGAGCACGATAAACCGATATGTACTCTTCCGTTTCTGCAGTCAGCTCCACGCCCCTGTTCACAATGAAATTATCAGCTCTACTGTCTAGATCTGTTCTAGTGATTTCATAAGCTGTCACCTGAGTAGTAGCTGCAGAATCATCATAACCCCAAGGACCATCAGAGACAAACAAGTCATCAGCGACGCCACCCCTCTCTGTAGACAATCGCATTCCAAAATCAAAGAAAGCCCCCAAGTCTAAAGTGATGTCATTTCTATAAGACACAAGGTCCACTTGTTGTTCCACGTCTTCAAAGCTCTCCGTTTCTGTTCTTCTCATCCCTCCCGTAACTGTAAGTTCTTCAGAGAAATCATTATTCATTAATTGCAATACCAGCTTACCATTAGCTACTCGTGCTCTCTGCACAAACACCAATGGCGGTGAGCTGGAAATATACTGATCTACCGGTGCATACACCCCTACTAAATTCAATATTTCTTCACCCAAGGTTATCAGATCGTCGATATCGGAAGTCCATATCTGGAAGTTATAATAATCTTCATCTGGTGTAAATCCATCGAGATTCCAATGACTCTCCACCACTGCACCTTCAGTTGTTTCTCTTACAGAAAAACTCAATACAAACTCCCTCTTACCGTCCGCTCTATAGATGATGCTCTTAGTGAATTCTTGCTCATTCAGATAGATCTTAGAGACGGAATTAAGCTCTGCGCCTAATAATCTGTCACAGATGAATTTACTATGTTCGTATACGCCATTCTCTGTTTTCAAAGCTAAAATACTGGCTATATTACCAGATTCATTCAGGTAATCCACTGCAAATACTTCAGTAGCATTGGTGATGCCGACCAGGTCTTCTGGAGAAGATTCCAATGCTTCGGATTCATTCAGAATTCCTACAGGTACCAGGTCTCTCAACATCATAATCTGACTCTTACCTCTAGTGGCATTATCAGAATCATAGGCTGCTAATGGCAGTCCGACTGTTGCAGGACCAGGCCTAAGAGACCGATCATAATTTCTTTTAGCTATAAGCTCACTCATCCTATTATTACTTTCCAGTCCTCCATTGTTTCCTCCAGAAGTATTATTTGCTGCTGGACATGCAGCCACGCCTGAGCATGAGGGATCATCACAATCCACTAGTCCATCACCATCATCATCCAGTCCATTATCACAGATCTCTTGAGGCACTGCCGCAGTAGGACACCGCGCTCCATCATTGCTGGCACTGGCAGGGCCATAAGCGAAAAGATTAGAATTGATGGTACCATTGACCGTAAGGTCCTGAACAGTATTGATAATATATATTGTCCCAGTCTGATTAGCAGAGACATAAAAATTGCCATCCACATCAAAGTAGACGGCACCGTAAGTGTAATTCAAACCACTTAAAATAGGAACCTCTCCCAGAACCGTAACGATTGCAGTTACAGGATCTATTCTGCACAATAGATTAGAGCCTATAGTCACGGTATACAAAAATCCATCTACACTATTGAAAGCCCAATCTGCGATGCTGATATGCTGATCCAAAGTTTTAGTATCCACAACTTCTAAATAACTCTTAGAGGCCGGGTCCAGATCAACAACGTGAAATTCCAGGCAGCCTGATTTTGCATAATACTGGCCTGAGGAGGAAATTGCTCCTACATAAGGATTAGAGGTGGGGAATCCTCTAATCGTATAGGTGTCAGCGGTCATACCCACTCCTATTCTTACCATGGACTGATCAGGAGAGGTCAAGGAGCCCCATATGTATCCATCTGCCGGGTTGTAGGCAGCTGCGTTAATGTTTCCCGTCGTCACATTCTCTGCTTCCAATACTGCTTGTCCTGAGGCTAAATTGATGGAATATATATCATTATACTGGAATAGGTAAGCCTCTGAAGTACAATTGAAAGGGGTTTGGGCAGCAAGGATACCGGCAGTAAGCATCAAGGTTATGAGTATTGGTATGACTTTCATTTTGAAATATTCTAAGTTTAAATACTTCAAAGATGTAGTCGAAGAACAGTACTGATACTGATGTTTAGATGTTTGGGAGGGTTTTCACGAAGTATGGAATGGAGGAGCAGATTTGCCGTCTGGCCTGGATGGGCAAGCTAGTTTTTGATCATATGGACTTCTCCTGCTATACGAAGATAGTACAGGCCTGAAGCCAAGGCAGACAAGTCAATCTTGTAACTATAGTCTTCGATCTGACCCATCTGAGCCAGTTCTCCATTGTCATCAGTCAGAAACCAACTTACAGGAGGTACAAAACTCTTATTGATGTAAATGGTCAGTTTTGATTGGTCAAACTCAATGGTCAACCGTCTCTTCTGCAGAAACGCCAAATCCTGCAGGCCTTGAGTGGCTGCTTGTGCTTCGGTGATATGTTGATTACTGTATGACATTATTCTTTAAATTTTCTCAGGTCTGCTACTTCTTTATGTCTTTACATTGAAAAAAGTAAACGCTTTGTGACTATAATACGAGTCTAATCTCAAAAACGTTGCATGGAAGTACACCTCATAAGTTGATAATGTATCATCCTCATACGCCTAACTTTGCATTGAAAGTGCTCATTCAAGTATAACAAAATAGCTTTGAAACACATCAAAAAAGACATACAAGACCTTGTAAAACAAGGAGTTATAGACGAGATTACCGCAGATCGCATTACCGAATACTATGACCTCAAACAGCCAAATTCCATCAATAGAATTTTAATGGTATTTGGCACCTTGGCGGCATCACTCATAGGTATGGGAATCATACTCATCATAAGTCATAATTGGGATAACCTGGGAATATCTCTAAAAACCCTCATAGCATTCCTGCCTTTACTGATCTCACAAGGATTATGCTTATATAGTCTCAAGCATAAAGAAAATTCGGCTGTGTGGCGAGAGACTTGTGCTGCTCTGCTGTTTTTCAGTATCGGAGCCTGTATGGCGATGGTGAGTCAGATTTATAATTTACAAGGGGAAGTGAGTGGTTTTCTGATCCTATGGATGTTACTGGCGTTACCTATTGTCTACTTATTGCCGTCCAGCGTCGTATCCCTATTTTACTGTATTGGGATCACCTCAGCAGTTGAAAATAAATCTAATGACTGGGCACTTTCAATTATGGAATATCCATGGCCTTCATTGTTACTCTTTGCAATGTGTCTTCCCTACTATTATCATCTGATGAAGAAACGTCAAGGGAGTAATAGTCTCATCTTGCATCATTGGGTAATAGCAATCTGTGGAATCATAGTGCTGATGAAAACAGATGGTTTTGGGGGCTTCCATGAGACTATGCTGAGTGCGATGCTGATCGGCGGTATTTATCTGGGGATAGGTCGATTGCCAATTTTTGACAACTTCGAAAAACTCCCACAAGCGTATAACATTTTGGGGACGGCCGGCACTCTGATACTGTTATTCATTGCTGCCTTTCAGTTTTCTTGGGATATAACCAGTGTGCATCTGGATATGGTCAAAACCAGTTTTCTAGGCCTTGCAGCGTTGGCCCTGATGATATGGAACCTAATTAATAGAAATGGAGACCGATGGAGTATATTACCAATAGTCTTCGGCATATACTTCTTGTTAGTAAATGTTTTTAATGGAAATTCTACGGTGGCCATCTTAATTATGAATTTGCTTTTACTAGCGATAGGTATAGAATATATTTTCAAAGGACATAGGACTGACAGATTCAGTCAATTCAATCTAGGGCTGGTTATTATTTCGGCGACGATCATAGCTCGCTTCTTGGAATGGGAAGTGGATTTTGTGATCAGGGGAATTTGCTTTGTCGTACTAGGTCTATTGTTTTTTGCTGCTAATTACTTTCTTGTGAGAAAAACTCAAACCAATGATACAAATCGATAAGAACAGCAAACCATTCTGGGCCCTTCTTACTCTTATGGTGTTAGTACAAATAGCCTAACGTAATACTGTGAAATGCTTTGAGTACCTGGTTATCCTAAGATATGCATAATGCAGTCTCTTCACTAGAGTAGGACATATAAACAGGTATCCCCATTGTAAGAACCATAAGCTCTTTACGCTTATCAAGCTTTATAGATTAGAATAACATATAAGAGATATTCTTAATATATTTGCAACGTCTTTTTAGCATGATTGATAATCATCCATAACTATCTACAGCTGTTATTGGAAATTATTCAGCCAAGTTTCGCAAAATGATAACCTGGCTTGCTTCAATCTATCTTTATTCAAATTTACAAAGCCAGCTCCTGTAGGAGAGATGTTTTTGTCCCAAAGACCCTTTTAAATTTTACATTCTATATTTTAGAAGCTTTAAGTTTATTTCAATATGAAGGTGTTAGAGTCAAATACATCCAACAGCATATTGCGAAGGTCATTCATGTGTCTTGCAATGATCGGGTTACTCTCAGCCATCCCACGATCGGCTCAAAGTCATACGTGTGCTTCTCAAGATAGTAATAACCCTAGATTAAATATCACAAATAAGGAGGAATGTGATACGTATATGAGTCAGGTATTTATTGACCAATCGGTAATTGACTTACCTATGATTGAATTATGCCAGTCGGAAGTATTTCAACTTTTTTCGCATGGGAAGCCAGGCATGCTTTTATTGGAAAAACAATGGCGGGATGCGAATGAAATAGCAGAATGGCTAGGTACTAATCAATTATTAAAAGATAAATCTCATCTCAATATCTACGGCTGTAACTTCGCTCAAGGCGAAAAAGGTCGTGCCTCTGTCGAGTACCTAGAAGCGACATTAGGTGTTTCGGTAGCTGCATCCGATGATGTGACAGGAAAAAAAGGTGACTGGAATTTAGAAATAGGTGAGGAGATTCATCCATTACAAATAGCCAACTATCAATATAACTTAAGTTCAGATTCTTATTGGGATAACTTGATCGATTGGTTTAAAAATTTCTGGTTGTCAGATGACAAAAAGGCCTTGGAGAGTCATCTTAGCGTCACGAGTAGTAAGACCGGATTGGATACCCTTACCTATGTGGAAAAAAAGGAAAATGGTTCTACAATATTAACATCTGAGCCGATTAAAGGAGGAATGACAAGTATGCCTAGTTGTAATACTGACTGCCAATCAATGCTTCCTATCAGTACTTTATGTACAATTACAAGTGGTTGCCTGGGGGGAAATGTCTTCGAAGATTTCAACTGTAACGGCGCTGATGATACCAATGAGCCAGGTGTTCAAGGTATCGCAGTTCAAATTTATGACTGTAGTAATAATTTAGTCGGGACAGTTAATTCCGATGTGGAAGGAGACTGGCAAGTGTGTGGCTTGACTGATGGAACGGCTTATCGGGTGGAATTTACTTTACCATCAGCGGTAAGTTCATGGGCAACACCGACACATGTGGGTTTAGATAATATGTCGGATGTACAATTTTTAACTGCGCCTGCTTGTACGCAATTCAGTGTGAGTAATCCAGCTGATTATTGTACGGAAATTACAGATCTGGTATTATCCTGTTACGAAGTTGGTAGTGGTCAAGGAGCTAATGCGACAAATGCAGCTTTAGTAAGTTTTGATTATGATTCGGCGACAGGGGACTCTTTTGCAAAAGATGTAGAAATGACAATAGGAGATGCAGGTTCAACGTGGGGAGTAGCATGGGAAAAAGATGCTAAAAGAATTTTTGCATCCTCTGTATTGAAAAGATCAGTAGGATTTGGAGAAGGAACTAATTCAGAAGAACCAGGTTATATCTATTTCCAAGAGCATGGGGTATCTCCAAGTACCCTTCACAAATTCAATTTACAAGGAGTAGTTCCTGCTAACAGCGTAAATCCTCTGAGCGGCGGTACCATAGATTTAGGATCTATCACTCGAAATAGAGTTACCGGGTCAATAGGATCCGGAGCGGCAGGAGATTTTGATATATCTGATAATCCACTGCAAGCGACTAGGGATTTAGATGCCTTTGGAAAAGCTGGAACGATGTCATTTGGAGATATAGATGTAACGGAAGACCAACAGTATTTGTGGGCAGTGAATTTACATCAAAAAGCACTCGTACAAATTGATTTAGTAGCTACTGCTACATTAGATGGAGCTACGGGAGCCACCTTATCAAATCTTGCCAATCAGTATTTGATAGAACAACTATCAGGTTGCCCGGTATGTGGAAATGGAGATGGAACGATACCTTACAATACAGGCGGTAATGATCCAACAACTGTAGCAGGTACCCCAACTGCTGGAAACAATGATGCGGGTGTAACGGGACAATTGCGTCCATGGGCATTAGAATTTCACGATGGCGTAGGTTATCTGGGGCTAGTATGCGATGCTTCTATTTCTAAAGATATAGACGACTTAGCTGGATATGTTTTATCATTTGATCCAAACAATATAGCAGGTGGATTTGCCACAGAACTGACCATGAATTTGGATTATTTCAAACAACATACTTATGTCCCAAATGGTTTAAATTATATTGAATACCATTGGCAACCGTGGGAGGATGTATGGGATAACTCGGAATTTACAGGAAATGCGAACCCTCCAAGTAATTTAACAGCAAGTAGATCAACGCCTATATTATCAGACATTGAATTTGATGCGAATGATGGAATGATATTAGGATTCATGGATAGATGGGGACTTCAAAATACCCATGTGATGCTCATACCTGAATCTGGAAATACAGATTTTCTTCAATATCATCCTCATGGAGAGTTGATGTATGCTTGTAATAACAACGGGACATACGAGTTTGAAGGAACAGGCTCTTGTCCTCAAAATTATCAAGTTAAACCACATATATCTAGACATTTTGATTTAGAAAGAGGAGATGGAAGACCTTTTGGAGCTTTAGGTGCTACAGAAATATGTTTAGTATCAGGGGAGGTAGTCGCCACTTTCGTAGATCCACTTCCACCAAATACAGCACCAAATTCTCAGTATTTCAATCAGCAAGGATTGCATTTTTATAATGCAATCTCCGGAGGAAATCAAATTGATTATGCTGTTGTAACGGGTAGTTCAAGTTTATTAACAGTAAAAGGCCAAGCGCTCGGAGATATTGAAAAACTATGTGATTCAGCCCCTCTCGAAATCGGTAACTATGTCTGGTGTGATTCCCTAGTAAACGGAATCCAAGATGCTTGCGAGCAAGGTATCAGCGACATCATTGTTCAACTGTACGATAGAAATGGCATATTAGTCGCACAAGATACCACCGTCAACGGGCAATATTATTTCAATGAAAACAATGTCGATACGACTGGAATTACCGTCGCTGCTGGTGTAGCTACACCCGTTACGGCTTGGTCAGGCATGAGTTACGCTACTCAATACTTTATTGTCTTTGGTGGAGGGCAGTTTGCGGCCAATCGATTTACAGTCGGAAGTGATACTTATGGTATTACGTCTATGAATGATGCTGGCAGCAATGATAATATTGATTCGGATGTGGATGGTACGAGTTTGACAGCAGGTACTTTGGGTTCACGACCAGATGGATTGCCATTTATTGATATGATGACAAGTGAGACGGGTTGTGGTGAACATAAGTATGATTTGGGTGTGACTTGTTGCACCACTGATAATTGTTTTGAAATTACGATCATCAGAAACTAGGAGGAGTGTTAGAAGTAAAATGAATAAGAGAGGTTGATCTTCCGTTAAGGAGACCAGCCTCTATTTTTTTTTACTATTATTCCACCTATTAATCTTGTGCTTAATTGCTCATACTCTGGGTGAAAAGTTGGATGAAATCAATGATTTTAGTGGCTGGTTATTATTTCGGCGACGATCATAGCTCGCTTCTTGGAATGGGAAGTGGATTTTGTGATCAGGGGAATTTGCTTTGTCGTACTAGGTCTATTGTTTTTTGCTGCTAATTACTTTCTTGTGAGAAAAACTCAAACCAATGATACAAATCGATAAGAACAGCAAACTATTCTGGGCCCTTTTTACTGTTATGGTGTTAGTACAAATAGCCGTACCTGCTTATATGGCCTACTCTAGTGAGGAGACCAGGGCTGAAGGTCGTATCTATAAATTTGAACTAGGGGCAATCGATCCCTATGATCCCTTCAGAGGGAAATTCATTATCCTTAATCCAAGAGAAAATTTTCTGAGTGGTTATTATGCTTCTTGCATAGATTGTCCACTATATGCCAGCTTCACAGAAAATGAAAGAGGCTTTGCAGAACTGACTGCACTCAGTGATTACAGTCCGGCTAGTTCAGAATATATCCAAGTAACATCCCGCTCAAACAATACAATGAGAGGACAGGAGCGTGGCACTCTGATCACCTACCCATTCAACAAATACTTTATGAATGAACATAAAGCCAAGCCCGCTGAATACCTCATCAGAGCTGCAAGAAGAGATACCACCAGATCCACCTATGCAGAAGTATCTGTTCTGAATGGCAAGGCCCAGGTCCTTAATATTATGATAGACGATGACAATTTGCTAGACTTGTTGGACAAAGAAAATAAATGAAAATAGGAATAATAAGAGAAGGCAAAACACCAGCCGATAGTCGCGTACCACTTAACCCTACTCAATGCAAGCAACTCCTAGATCAAGGACTGAAACTCGAAGTACAAAGCTCTAATGTAAGGTGCTATACAGATGAGGAGTACATGCAAGCGGGTCTGCCTGTGGTGGATAACATTTCTGATAATGACATTCTTCTCGGCGTCAAGGAAGTACCTATAGATCAATTGATAGCAGATAAGACCTACTTCTTCTTTTCCCATACCATCAAGAAACAAGCCTATAACCAAAGTCTGCTGAGAGCAGTGGTCGACCAGAACATCAGGCTCATTGACTATGAAGTATTGACTAATGAGAAGAACCAGCGAGTAATAGCCTTCGGTAAGTACGCAGGTATGGTGGGAGCGCATAATGCTTTGTGGACTTATGGCAAGAGAACTGGCGCCTTCAACCTGCCGCGCATGAATAGTCTCTATGATTATAAACAAGTCAAAGAACACTATGAGTCCCTGGAAATACCAGCGCTGAAAATCGTGCTGACAGGCACGGGTCGAGTCTCAGGTGGCGCCTCGCAGGTGCTGGATGACATGGGTATCAAAAAAGTCAGCCCTTTGGAATATTTAATGCATAAAGCCGATGGCCCTGTCTATACTCAGCTCAGCAGTTACTATTATGTTAAGCGGAAAGATGATAGACCCTTTGATGACATGCAACACTTCTTTGGTCACCCAGCAGACTATGAATCAGTCTTTCATCACTTTGCCTCTTGCTCAGACATTATGATCAATGGCATCTACTGGGACAACGCAGCGCCGGCCTTTTTTACCACCGAGGAAATGAAGCAACCCGATTTCAAGATCAAAGTCATCGCTGATATTACTTGTGATATTGCTCCTGTTAGTTCTATTCCATCTACCCTGAAGGCCAGTACTATTGCCGATCCAGTGTTCGGCTATGATGCTCATTCAGAAAAAGAAACTCAGGCTTATCTGGAGAAGTGCATCGATATGATGACCATAGATAATCTACCTAATGAAATGCCGCGGGATGCCTCTACGGCCTTTGGTGAAATGTTTACGGAGCACATCATACCCGAACTCATTAAAGAGCAGACTGAAAAAAGTGAGATGTTACTCAAAGCTTCGATTACCAATGGAAAGGGCGATCTAGGAGAACATTTTGAATATCTGAGGGATTATCTGGAAGGTAACTGATTGAGTATTCAGAATTTGACTCCGCTTAATACTACTTATGATTTTGACTTTTTATTCACGGTTCATAATACATCATCAGAATACAATATTCACACTCTTTGTCTTCATATAGTTGTAGACCCCTTCCTTACCCAACTCTCTTCCCAGGCCAGATTGCTTATTACCCCCTAGTGGAAGATTAGCATCCGATCTGGCGACAGAATTGACAAAGACCCAGCCCGCGTTCAGTTCATTGACACAGGTGAGGGCTTTGCTGATATCTTGAGTCCAGACCGTAGAAGACAAGCCGTAGCGACTATCATTGGCCATGCGCAATGCATCTTCCATCGTATCGAAAGGCATAGCAGCCAGCACTGGACCAAAAATCTCCTCTGAGATCAAAGTCGACTTCTGATCTGTACAACTGAATATGGTCGGCTCGAGATAATAGCCCTGACCTTCTGGACTCCCACCACCACAAACCACTTCTGCCTGCTCCGCCACACCCTTTTCAATGAAGCCCTGCACGCTAGCCAAGTGCTCCGCAGATACCAAGGGGCCCAGGTCCGCAGCTTTATCAAATCCATTGGAAATTTTCATCTTCTGAGCCTCCCCTGCGAGAGCGGCCAATAACTTGTCATAACTTTTCTTCTGCACATACAGGCGACTGCCTGCCACACAGACCTGACCGCCATTTCTGAAAATACCCATCGCAATAAACTTTGCCGCAGCTTCCATGTCAGCATCGTCAAAGACTATTGCTGGTGACTTCCCTCCCAGTTCCAATGAGACATCCTTCAGGTCATCCATAGCTGTACGGCCGATTATCTTACCTACCTGCGTAGAACCTGTAAAGGTGATCTTGTCCACTTTGGGGTGACTGGTAAGGGCAGCTCCTGCCGCTCCATCGCCAGTGATGACATTCACCACACCTGGAGGGAAACCTACCTCATCAAAAAAGTCAGCCATATATAAGGTGGACAATGGCGTTACTTCAGAAGGCTTGATTACTGCCGTACACCCAGCTGCCAGCAAGGGTGCCAATTTCCATGCGGCTATACTGACAGGAAAATTCCAAGGGACTATCGCTGCTACGACTCCGATGGGCTCCTTTCTAGTAAAGGCAAAATTCTGCTTGCCTGCGGGCTGCCTGAGCGAGAGGTCCAGCGTCTGCCCTTCGAGCTTAGTAGCCCAGCCAGCATAATACCTGAAAGTATTGGCGGCTCCTTTTATCTCGCTTTGGGCATGGCTGTAGAGCTTGCCATTTTCCATGGTCAATATCTCAGCTAGTGTATCCACTTCTGCATCCATCTTATCAGCCAGTGCCAATAGTAACTTCTCACGCTTAATGGGAGGCAACTTATTCCAAGGACCACCAAATGCCTGTGCGGCAGCTTCCACCGCACCATTAACTTCTGCCGAGGTAGCATTGGAGACCTGTGCAATGACAGCTTCAGTGGCAGGATTGACAACCTCAATCAAGCCATTTCCTTCCGGGTCACGCCATTTTCCATTTATATATGGACCTCGATTGGTCTTGGATAAGAATTCTGTGGCATTGCTTGATAACTTGTGCTGTTGCTTCTCTATCTTCATAAGATCAAATTTACTTTTTATTAAACATTAGTCCAGCTATGAAGTTTCAGGCTATTTATATGATTTCTCATTCTATACATTTATAATGGCTTATCCTCCCATATCTTCAAAAGCTAACACTGCAGTATATTATAAGACCGAAGAGGGTTTGACTGATATCATATCAGTGGGAGGTTTTGCCCTCAAGTGGAAATTCGGTCCACCAGGCTCGCGAACTGCACAATGAGCCTATGTCACTGGAAATACTTTTCGAATCAGAAACGCTAGTTGCCATAAATAAACCCCATGGCCTACTGGTCCATAAATCCAGGATAGCGCCGCATGCCACAGAATTCGCTTTACAATTACTCAGAGATCAGCTCGGGCAGAAAG
>Ga0209185_1001263_pt1 | contig 22870 bp, 16 predicted proteins | sample SidtaG_2_FD_187425 | JGI IMG/M metagenome (GOLD analysis project Ga0209185, IMG submission 187425) | Marine algal microbial communities from Sidmouth, United Kingdom - Sidmouth_Asex2 metaG (SPAdes) (version 2) | ecosystem: Host-associated > Algae > Red algae > Unclassified | place: Sidmouth... | reverse complement strand
AAGTTACATACATTTTAATCGTTTCTACAAAACCAATTTGTCGCCCTTTATGGTCATCATCAATAATGATTTTACCATTCGTATTCGGAATTTTAAATTCTTCTCCATACACCAACCAACGATATTTTGTCCCAAACAAATGATATTTCAAATCTTTTTCTGTTGTAATAATTTCAATTTTCAACTTTGTCCCTGCAAACAAAGCTCCTTCTTGTTGGTAAGTTTCTGTAGCAGATTCAGGTTGCACATGAATATTCTTCGTATTGCTCAAATAGCCCTCAATCTTTGCAGACAAATCCTCTATTTTTTGAAAACGCTCTGTTGCCATTTGCTTGACAATTTCATCCTCAAATTTTTCAAAATTGTCAGGATGGTATTTTCCTCGCAATTCTTTTTTACGTTTTTTAAAGGTTACCACATCCATATCCTCCAAAGACACTTCAAATATTTTCAAAATTTCTGCCTTATCAGCATTCGTTATATTGTTCATATATTTTTATTATAAGTAAATCAGTGTACGGGTGACGGGTGACGGGTGACAAGTGGCGAGAGACTAATCATTTTATTTATTTTTCAGCTCTCTTTAATCTCGTCACATATCACCAGTCACTCGCCACCAGTCACTCGTCACAAAATCACCCGTCACTCACCTACAAAACCATCCTATATTGCCGTCGAAGAATCGGCATATTTTCTCTAAAAATCAAAATAGGACTATGCCCTACAAAAGCCATTTTCTCCGTAAAATCCACTGTCAGCCACTTATCCAAAGTAGATTTATCCCGTTTAAACATCGTCAAAATGCTATTTTTATGGCTTTTCGTATACTTTTTTAAGCCCGACAACACACTATCCGCCTTCATTTCCACAAAATCAAATTCCTCACTACCCACCAATTCACCAACCAACAATTGAAAATCCATTTTACGACTTTTGTAGCTTCTTGTTTTGTCGGCCACAATATGTAAAAAACGATAATTTGCCTCCAGAGATTGTGATAAATCGTGAATCCATTCAATTGCTTTTATTCCTTCCTTCTCTAAATCTGTCGCCAAAACCAACTCCTTTATTTCTCCCAAATAGTTGGCTTTTTTAGGAACAACTAAGATAGGACAATTTGCCTTTGCAATCAACGCATCTACTTTACTTCTAAACCAAATATTTCGGATACCTGATTTTTCTTTAGAACTCAAAATCACCAAATCACTCCCCTCATTATTCGCAAAATCTACTACATTGTCAATATCAAAATCAGGATAGCTTTGATAACAAATATTTACTTTTTGAAAATCATGTTCTTGAAAAAAATCACGAAGGCTCGAAAAATACATTCGTACCTCTCCATCTCCATGTCGCACATACTTTTCAATAAAATCAAATAAGGAAATATTTTGTGTAGGTACATTCGCCATTTTTGAAGAAGAATCCAAAATAGTTAAGACTGCACCCGTTTTTAAGGCAAGTTGTACGGCATAATGCATGGCACTATGGGTATATTCAGCAAAGTCTGTTAAGGCAAGTATTTTTTTCATGCCCCTTAAATTACAAAAAAAGTCGAATCAACACAAATTTTATTTTAGTAAATTAGTGGGTTAGAAACCTTGCCAACTAGCCCCGATAGTAGTGTTATGATGGTAGCAGCGTAGGCTTGTAGGGGCATTGCCCTAACTTGGCAAACCAGCATAGTAGCGGATAGCGGGCCTGAACGTCACGACGAAGCAATAGGCCGTTCGCTCCTAATTGAAACAAAATAAATGAACTGTGCTATTAGGCGGAGTCAAAAAGAAACTACAAAAACGACTCAATCCACAAAAACTAAATCACCGTTTCCAATAATCAATAGAAGAAACTTCCTCCAAGATTTTCAGATAACTACCATACCGAGAATCCGCCAACAAATCATCCATGTACGCCTGTCGCACCGCACACTTTGGCTCTTCCCGATGCAAGCAATTATTGAACTTACAATCAGAAAGTAAATCTTTCATTTCCGTAAAATAATGGCTAACTTCCTCTGGCTCAATGTCTACCGCTGCCAATTCCTTAATTCCTGGCGTATCGACAATATAGCCACCCACAGGCAATAAATGCATTTCTGAATAAGTAGTTGTATGCTTTCCTTTATGTGTATAAGACGATAATTCTTTTGTTTGTAAATCTAAATCGGGAATTAATTGATTGATGATGGTAGATTTTCCGACTCCTGAATGACCTGCAAAAAGCGTTGTTTTGTCTTTCAACAAGCCATTGAGTCGCTCCACATCTTCTTCATTATGAGCAGAAATCAACTCAACACCGTAACCAATATTTTCATACGTTTTCTTAATAAGGTCAAAACGCTCAAAATCTTTATCCTTATAAATATCCCGTTTATTGATAATCAAGGTCGCTGGAATATGGTGCATTTCAGCAATCATCAACATCCGATCCATAAAGCCCGTAGATGTTCGAGGCATCGACATGGTGCCCACCAAAAAAAGCTGATCCAAATTGGAGGCAATGATGTGATTTTTATGGGGATTGCGAGGCGAACGCCGAATGATATAGTTTTTGCGGTCTTCAATTTCGTGAATCATATAGGTTTCCAGTCCCTCCTCTTTTTTCAAGAAAACCACGTCTCCCACTGCAAGCGGATTCGTGGTATTTAGGTCTTGAATCCGAAACTTGCCCTTAATTCTCGCCCTAATTTGTCCTTCTTCGCTCTCACAGATATACCAGCTCCCCGTAGATTTTATAACTTTTGCTTTCAAATAAATATTTTTTAAGAAATTTTAAATTCTATTTTATAATAGAGAAAGTGTTTTTCACGCAAAGAGCGCAGAGTTTTTCGCAAAGGGCGCAAAGAAACTAGTCTCTGAGAGGTCAAGAACCATAGCACTCCAAAACATGCCCACACACTACTAAGAACCAAGAACCAAGAACTACAGCACCACAGCACTAAAAAAACTACAACACCAAATTAATCGAATGCACCGCCTCCACCAAATCAAACATCACCTGTTCATCCTTTTCGATAGCCGTTCCGACCACAATGACATCTGCCCCAGCCTTACAAATACGCACCGCCATTTCGGGCGTACGAATACCACCGCCTACGATGATGGGGGCATCTACATGCTTGCGTACCTGTTGCAACATTGCCTCACTCACCGCCTTTTCCGCACCACTTCCAGTATCCAAATAAATAATTTTCATTCCCAACAATTCGCCCGCCATCGCTGTACAAGCCGCAATTGCAGGTTTGTCATGGGGAATAGGGACACTATGCGTAATGTAAGATGCCGTCGTCGGTTTTCCGCCATCCACGATCATATAACCCGTCGAGATTACTTCTAGTTCCATCTGTTTCAAAATAGGCGCAGCGACCACCTGTTGTCCAATTAATAAATCAGGATTGCGCCCCGAAATCAATGACAAAAACAGCAAAGCGTCCGCTTCTTCCGTGATTTGCAAGATACTACCTGGAAATAACAATACAGGCACCTCACACACTGCCTTAATACGACGAATCAATATTGCCAGATTATCCTTTACCACCAAACTCCCTCCTACTAAAAACAAGTCCACCTTTGCCAACAAAGCCTGTTCCACCAATCCCACAACCTCTTCCACAGACATTTTATCAGGATCAATCAGTACAGCAAAGAGTTTTCGCCCTTGCCGTCGAGCATTCAGAATTTTTTGGTAAATATTATCAGTCATGGCTATTGGCTTAAAATCAATACATACAAAGGTAAACTTTAAAAAGTTAAATTCTAAATTCTCATTTTGATTAGTGAGCATGCTTATACAGTTTTGCTCATTTGTATCGTTATTAGGTAAACTTTAGAAATTAGGAGCGAACTGTCAGGTGCTTCGTCGTGAAGGAAAGGCCTGCTATCCGTTCTTATGGCAAAATGAACAACCAATAATCACGTAAGAACTGCAACTACTTAAACCCACAAAAACGACTTAAACGATTTTGCCATACCACTGCTATCAGGGCTATTTTAAAAGGTCTTTGGTAAAAAAGAACTGGACTTTTCCCGTTGAAACCATGCAGAATAGACCCGATAGTAGCGGAATGGCTGTTTTTGGGTTTAAGTAGTTTTTGTGGTTTTTGTAGTTACTTTACCTTGATAAGTAGGTTCATTCTAAGCCATATTAGCGGATAGCGGGACTGAGCGTCACGACGAAGCACTCAAACATTCTCTACAAAATCATATAAAACTAAAATCATTACCTTTGCAAAAATTTTATCATTACTTACCCAAAACTAGAAAAACGTGATTGCGTATATAAAAGGAAAGATAGTCAAAGCAAGTCCTACCGTTATTATATTAGAAAACAATGGCATAGGTTATCATATCAACATTAGTTTGACGACTTATTCTAAGATGCAGGGCAAAAAAGAGGGTCTGTTGTACATCCATCACTATATCAAAGATGAAAGTCTGCCTATGATGTATGGATTTGCACAGGAACTGGAGAAAACGCTGTTTTTGCACCTTATATCGGTATCAGGCGTAGGCCCAAATACCGCCCTTGTCATCTTGTCTTCGTATAATCCAGCAGAAATCCATAAGGCAGTATCAGAAGGAAATATAGGTTTGTTAAAGTCGATTAAGGGAATTGGACCAAAATCGGCCCAAAGATTGGTATTAGAGCTAAAAGATAAGCTTTCTAAAATGCAAATAAGTGGCAGTATTTCGACGATGCCACACAATACGCTTACAGACGAAGCGTTATCTGCTTTGGTGACTTTGGGTATTTCTAAAGCTGTCGCCCAAAAAGCCATTACAAAAGTTTTAAAATCTCACCCTGATATTGAGACAGTAGAACAACTTGTAAAGACTACCTTAAAAAATTTATAATCATCCAATAGATAGAATTCTGTTTTTATCTGTGTAGAAAATAAACAAAAGTGAGTGTAGGGAAGAAAACCACCTTGATATTACCATTTGTGGCACTTATTGTGCTATGCCTTAGCGTTTCTAAAGGCATCAGCTACAATAGGGCAACACTGATGGATATCGACTTTTTAACACAATTTGAACCAATGGACGAAGCTATGGCTGTGCCTATTGATTCAATAGACTTGCCTTATCCCATTGAAGACTCCCGTTTTGAACATCTCAATGAAGAGCAAAGCACCAATCCATTTGATCTCCAACCCTCTCAGCCTACCATAGAATATGATCCCGTAACTGGTGAATATAGCATTATCAATCCAGCAACGCCCTTTCAGCCTCCACAAACTTTAAATTTTGAGGATTACTGGGAGCTTCAGGACAACTCTTCAATGACGGACTATTGGCGCAATCAATCCCAAAATTCTTCTTTCTCTGATATAGGAGGCGGCGGACTGGGTGGACTTGCCCCCGAATTGAAATTACCTGAATCATTGGGAAAATTTACAGGAGAAGATGCTGTTGATATTCGTCCATCGGGAGGAATTGAGTTAAAAATGGGTTATAGGAGCAATCGGATTGACAATCCCACACTTCCTTTAAGAAATCAGCGAAACGGTTCGCCCCTCTTTGAGATGAATATCAATATGGGGGTTGTCGGAAAAATTGGCGATAACTTAAATTTTAACATCAACTATAATACACAAGCTACTTTTGATTTTGAAAAAAGATTGAAATTAGAGTACACAGGGGATGAAGATGATATTTTACAAAAAATAGAAGCGGGTTATATTGATTTTCCTTTGCCAACTACATTGATTCCAGGAAGTCATAGCTTATTTGGACTTAAAACACAGCTTAAATTTGGACGTTTGACGGCAACAACGGCACTTTCTCAACAAAAATCCGAAAAACGCTGTTTTGACATAGAGCAAGGGGCTTTAAAAAAGGAATTTGAAATTCGTTCTGACCAATTTGAAGAAAATAAGCACTTTTTCTTAGCACAATACTTTAGAGATAACTACAATAAAGCCTTATCAACACTTCCTTTTATTCGTTCTGAGGTATTTATCAACTATGTAGAGGTTTGGGTTACGAATCGTACAGGAGCAACGCAAGACACTCGTAACATCATTGCATTGGCGGACTTAGGAGAGAACAATCCTTATAGACAGCCAAATATCTTGCCTCAAACAACGGATGCCTTCCCTCGAAATGAATCAAATACTTTATTTCAAGATGTAGTTCAAGATGGAAGCAATCGAAATTTAGATCAAGTTGTGACAAACTTAGAATCTGCATTACAATTAGACAATACAAAAGATTTCAGATTAACAGAGGCTCGTCGTCTTCGTCCTAATGAATTTACCTATGACCCACAATTGGGATATATCTCTTTGAATACAGGTCGTTTGCAAAGTGAGGATATTTTGGCGGTATCTTATGAATATACCACTATTTGGGGAGATACTTATAAAGTCGGTGAGTTGTCGCAAGATCGTCCGCCAGATATCAATAATTCGGGACAAGAGCAGGTTTTAGTTACTAAAATGCTTAAAACAAGAGGGCAACCAACAGCGATTCCACTTTGGGATCTGATGATGCGCAACGTCTATAAATTGCCTGGTGCTTACAGAATTAATAAAGAAGATTTCCGTTTAAATGTATTTTATGAAACACCTGGTGGTGGTATCACTCGTTTTCTTCCAGAAGGCGAATCAATAAGAGACAAATTACTGATTCAATTATTGGGCTTAGACAATATGAATTTCCAAAATGACCCAAAACCTGATGGAGTCTTTGACTTTTTTACTGCCGAACCCGTTTCTCTTAATTCAGACTACAACGCCAATAACCAACCTGGCACCTCTACGGGAAATCGTGGTGGTTCTACAGGTGGGGGTTCAGGACAAAATGCCCAATATGGTGGTGCCAATGGTCGCTACTTTAGTACAATGACCGATAATGGTTTGCTTTTCTTCCCTGTGGTAGAACCTTTTGGAGAGGATTTGAGAGCCAATTTTGAGGAAAATGAAGCACCTATCGCCAATACCTATGCCTATGACTACCTTTATGATACAACTTTGGTCATTGCTCGACAATTTCCAGAAAAGAATCGTTTTATCATCAAAGGACAATATAAATCTAACAACTCTTCTGAAATCATCTTAGGAGCATTTAACATCCCTGAGAATTCGATTGCAGTTACTGCAGGGGGAAAACGATTGATAGAAGGTACAGACTTTACCGTAAACTACGGTTTGGGTCGTGTCAATATCTTAAATGAGGCTTACCTTAACTCTGGTATTCCTATTCGAGTTTGTTATGAAGATCAAAACCTATTCAGCATCCAACAAAAAACCTACTTTGGTACGAGATTGGATTATTGGATTAATGATGACTTTACCTTAGGAGGTACTTACGTACACTTATCACAACGACCTTTTACCACAAAAGTAAACTATGGGGATGATGCGATTTCGAATAGAATGGTAGGGGTAGATGGTAATTACTTTAAGGACGCACCGTTCTTAACTCGAATGGTCGATAAGATTCCGTTTATTGATACCAAAGAAAAATCATCTATTCGAGTATCTGCCGAAGCTGCCCGATTTATTCCAGGACACGCCAAAGCTATTGACCTTAATTCTGGTGGGGTTGTTTTCTTAGATGATTTTGAAGGAACACAAAACCAAATTAGTATGGAATTCCCCATCAATAGATGGGCATTGGCAAGTACTCCACAAGATGTTGGTTTCCAAAATTCAGATGTTAATAATGATTTGAGTTATGGTTTTCAAAGAGCGCAATTTTCTTTATATAAAATAGATCCTTCTTTTAGATCACAAGTTGAAGGAGATGAAAATAGCCATTATACTCGTCAAGTCTTGTTAAGAGAAGTATTCCCACAAACTCAATTTCAGCCAGGACAAAATATCTTGCGTACTTTAGATATACTATATAATCCAACTGAACCAGGACCTTACAATTTTACGGTAGATGGTTTAGACATGGATGGTAAATTAATAAATCCAAAAGAAAGTTGGGGAGGAATGACAAGAGAGTTAGATTTGAATGATTTCCAATTTCACAATATTGAATATATTGAATTTTGGATGATGGATCCTTTCTTAGAAAATACAGACCACGAAGGTGGTAGCTTATATTTCGATTTAGGAACAGTTTCCGAAGATGTCTTGCGAGATGGACGTCGCTCTTTTGAAAACGGTTTGCCAACACCTGGACAACCCGAAAATACCGATACAACGACATGGGCAAGAGTTTCTAACAACAACGTAATCTCTCGTTTCTTTGATAGCGATACAACAAATAGAAGAGTACAAGATGTTGGTTTTGATGGTTTAGATAATGAAGGAGAAGCTGTCGTTTTTTCAGATTATGTAACAGCCATTGAAAATAAACCTAATTTGACTGCCGATGTAAAACAGGCTATTTTAGCAGACCCTGCCAATGATGATTTTAGATTCTTTACAGATTATTCAGACACAACTGGTTTATTAGAACGTTATACTCGTTTTAATGCACCTCAAGGAAATTCCGTAGCCCAAGATGAAAACAATAGTAGAGGACTTGTAAGTACTTCTACCAATCTCCCAGATACAGAGGATTTGAATGGAGACAATAACATTGAACAATCAGAAACATATTATCAATACAAAATAAATTTGCACCCTGATATGATGGTGGGGGAAAACTTTATCACCAATATTCAAGAAGGAACAGGTGATACCAGCCTATCCACTCCTTCTCGTTGGTTAAAGTTTCAAATTCCTATTGCTGAATTTCAAAATCAAGTTGGTGATGTAGACATTACAGCCATTCAGTTTATGAGAATGTATATGACAGATTTTGAAGAACAAGTTGTGTGTCGTTTTGCTGATTTCAACTTAATTCGTAACCAATGGCGTAAATACGAAGCCAATATTTATGAAGAAGGCGAATACCAACCAAATGATAATTTGACAACTTCTGAATTCAACTCTACCTCTGTCAGTTATGAACAACATTTCACCAGAGAACCCATTCCTTACCGTTTGCCATTTGGTGTTGCTCAAGAGGAAATTTTCAACAATACATCTGTTCCTATTCGTCAAAATGAGCAGGCTCTTTCTCTTCAAGTCTGTGATTTAGAAGATGGAGTTGCCAATGCCGTTTTCAAAACAGAACGCTATGATATGCGAATGTTTAAGCGACTCCAAATGTTTATACATGCAGAGGAAGCCCTAGAAAGTTTCAATACAGTACAGGATGGAGATATTTCTGCCGTCATAAGAATTGGTAGTGATTTCACTGCCAACTATTATGAATATGAAGTGCCTTTAGAAATCACACCTTATGGCAACTATCCTGAATCAGATGCTTCTAGTAAAAAAATCTGGCCAGATCAGAATAGAGTCGATATTGCATTAGATGACTTGGTAGAACTAAAGAAAATCAGAAATTATACCTTAGACAATCCTAATTTCACAAAACCTTTCTCTCGATTTGTTGAAACAGAATTAGTTGATTCCACTGGAGAAGCTAAAAAACTCCGTCGTAAAATTACGATTGTGGGTAGTCCTGATTTGGGTAAAGTCTCTACCATTATGTTAGGGGTTAGAAATCCAAAAAGAACAGCTTTAACATTAGAATCAGATGATGGATTGACAAAATGTGCAGAAGTTTGGTTCAACGAGTTAGCCTTAGCAGAATTCAACGAAGAGGGTGGTTATGCTGCTTTGGCTCGTGCCGATATTAAATTAGCTGATTTTGGAAACGTTACACTTTCTGGAAATATGCACACCGCAGGATTCGGAACATTGGAACAAAAAATTGTCGATAGATTCCAAGATGATTTATACCAATACGACGCAACCGCTAACCTCAATATAGATAAATTCTTGCCAAAGAAAAGCGGTATTAGAATTCCTATGTATGCAGGATATTCTGAGTCTATCAGCAATCCAAAATACGATCCTTACAATACAGATGTTGTTCTAAAAGAAGCATTAGATTCTGTTGAGTTGTACAAAGGAAGAGAAGCAAGAGACTCTGTAAAAAGACAAGCACAAGAGTACACCAGTATCAAGAGTTTGAATTTTAGTAATGTCAGAAAAATACGCACCAATACAGAAAAGAAACAGCGTTTTTACGATATAGAAAACTTCAATTTAACAGCAGCTTATACCGAAATAAACTATCGTGACCCTACTGTTGAAAAAGAGAAAGAAAAGCGGTATCGTGGTGAATTAGGCTATGCTTACACCACCCGACCCAAATACATCAAGCCGTTCAACAAGATGATTAAATCGAAGAGCAAATACTTAAAGCCCATCAAGGATTTTAATTTCAACTTTGTTCCTTCCAACATCTCCTTCCGTACCGATGTCAACCGTCTATTGGTTTCGACCAAACTTAGAAACTTGGTAGGCGATGGCTACGAAATGCCTACCTTCTACAACAAAGATTTTACCTGGGGACGTTATTACGGACTAAAATTGGACCTTGCAAAGTCGCTTAGTGTAGACTTCCAAGCAAGTAACCAATCTCGTATCGACGAGCCTGTTGGCGAACCAACAGATGCTTCTAAAGAAGAACTTTGGAACAGCTTCAAAGATTTTGGACGTACCCTCAACTACACCCAAAAAGCAACTGTCAATTGGAATGTGCCTATTGATAAGTTCCCATTATTTGACTGGACTAAAATTCGTACAACATACGAAACAAGTTACAATTGGGTAACAGGCCCTCAATTTGAACAAGACTCTTTAGACATTGGCAACATTATTTCTAATGATAGAAATATCAGGATTAATGGAGAATTGAACTTTAGCAAATTATACAATAAGTCTAAATTCTTAAAACAAATCAATTCTTCCAGCAAATCTAAAAACAGAAGACAGCCAAATAAAAAGAAAGGTAAAGACGACAAACCCGAAGAAGAAGAGAATAAAAAGAAAAAGGCAAAAGGAACGAGTATTAATCCAGGGATAAAAGCCCTTGTCAGCCCATTGATTATGCTCAAAAGAGCGTCTTTAACTTACAACCAACGACATAGTACAGAAGTACCAGGGTTTACCCCACAATCCAAATTATTGGGGCAAAGTTGGGAAAGTGGCGACATCAATAAAGCGGCACCAGGTTTAGACTTCCTATTTGGAATGCAACCCGACCAAGCATGGTTAGACGATGCAGCCAATAAAAACTGGATTACACGAAATCCATATCTAAACCGTCAAATACGTCAAAACTTTGATCGAACCATTCAAGGAAAAGCCACTTTAGAACCCTTTAGCGGATTTAAAATTGACTTAACCCTTAATCAAACACACAGAGAAACACACACAGAATTTTTCAAAGTCAATCGTGATGGAGATTTTGAGCATCTTGGCCCTGCCGATATTGGCAGTTACTCCGTTTCTTACCTTCCCTGGCGTACCGCTTGGGGCGACCAAATTGACAGCGCAGGATTGTCAAGTACCTATAAAGAATTTGAGTCAAACAGAAGCATCATTTCTAAACGATTGGGAGCAGAGAACTTTGCCGCAACAGGCGAATACTACAGCCCAATTGACTCTATGTTCTTAGACGATTATGTACGGGGTTATGGCCCTTACTCACAAGACGTATTGCTTCCAGCCTTCATTGCAGCCTATACAGGCGTTGAGGCAAAAGATATCAACTTACGCAATGTGTTAAAACAAACACCATTACCAAACTGGTCGATTACCTGGAACGGTTTAAGTCGCATCAAGCAACTGAAGAAAATATTCTCCAGTGTCAATATCACACACGCCTACAAATCGACCTATACCATCAATCAGTTCCGTACCGATCCACTGTTTGACAGCAAGGTTTATCCACAAGATCCGACCTTACAAGCACCCTATGTAATGGATACATTGTCTGGTAATTTCCTACCATCGTTCCGTATTCCAGACATCCAAATCTCGGAGCAATTCGCCCCATTAATTGGATTTGACATGACCTTTACAAACAACTTCAGCACCCGATTCCAATACTCAAAATCGAGAACATTAGGATTGAGTTTAGTCGATTTCCAAATGAATGAATCTCGTTCAGAAGAATTTATCATTGGCGCAGGCTATCAGATAGCAGGCTTACAATTACCCTTTAAAAACAAAGATGGCGAGAACGTCGTTTTGAAAAACGATTTCAATTTCAAATTTGATTTTGGTATCTCAGACAACATCACCTCCGTCTACGCCTTAGACCAAGCCATATCACAACCCACAACAGGAAGCCGAACCATCCGTTTAGCTCCAAATGTAGATTACGTAGTGAATGACCGAATCCGTTTAGGACTATACTATGAACGCACCAGAACAATTCCATATACCTCACAATCGTACCCAAGTGTCAATTCAAGAGGATATGTACAACTGAATTTCTCCTTGGCGCAGTAGATTTTTGGTGCTTAGTACTTGGTGCTTGGTACTTAGTTTTTTTTGAGTACTATAGTTCATTTCGACTCCGTTCAATGAGCCAATGAACAAGTGTTACCACGAAATTAAAGGAAACAATCTTGAAAGGGAATCTGCTTTAGAGTGGGTTCTCTTTTTTTTTATTTATTTTTTTTGGAGAGAACGGTGGGTTGCTGCGTCGCAAAGCATGGGCCTGCTGTCCGCTACTACACCAAGCCATCGCAAAAATTTCTGCCCAACTCATTGGTATAACGCTACCATCAGGTCTATCTTGCAAGGACAGAACGCTATAGCTCGCCTACAAAAACCACAAATAACCGTACAGTCCATCCCATTTAGACCCGATAGTAGTGGTCTATTGATACCCCACATGTTTTTTTTAACTTTGTACTTATGGAAGCAGATACAATTTATGAAGTAGATTTAAATGATAGCCGTTTAACAAATCGCTTTAATTTAATCGTAAACCAGTTCAATCAAAATCTATCAGGAAGTATAGTAGAGTCATCTCAAACCAAAAAGGCAATGAAAGCTACTTATCGCTTTTTTCATAATAAAAAAGTACTTCCAGAGAAGCTGATCGCAGGTAGTTTGGGTAAACACCTTGCTGATAGCGAGTGCTTAGTAGAAAACGATTCTTTGCCTCGACGTTATCTTGCTTTATCAGATGGTTCAGATTTAGATTACAAAAAAAAGCGTAGTGGTCAAAAAAAGACAGTAGGTGTTTTGCGAGGAAAACGACGTGGACTAAAGTTGCATAATACGATGTTAATTAGCGACTTAGGTGTTCCTATAGGTTTACTTAAACAGGATTATATCAGTCGAAAAGACGAAGATATTGGCAAAAAGGATAGAAGAAAAATACCAATAGAAGAGAGAGAAAGTATGAAATGGCTTAATCATCTTCAAGCCGCTCAAGACTTTAGTGTAAAAGAAGAAGTAGAGGTTGTTTTTGTTGCTGATAGAGAAGCAGATATAATGGATTTGTATGTAAGCCGAGAAAAAACAAGCTCTTTCCATATTCTTGTTCGTGCTCAACACAATCGTTGTACTGTTAATAAAAATGAGAAACTTTATGATTTATTAGGAAAACAACCAACCTTAGAAAGGTATAATATTGACCTTACTGATGCTGTTACTTTAAAAAAACGCACTGCGTTAGTAGGTGTAAGAGCAACACAAGTAGAGATAAAGTTACAGGAAACTACTAGTAGAAAAACAGCTTGTAAAGGCAAAGTAGAAAAAATAAATGCTATTGAAATCTATGAAATTGATCCACCTGCTCATATAAAAGAACCTGTTAGATGGGTATTACTAACAACTTTACCTATTGATACTTTGGAGCAAATAAGAATAATAATTCGCTACTACATCCTTAGATGGTTAATTGAGAGGTTCCATTTTCTGTTAAAAACAGGAGGTGCTAATGTAGAAGAACTACAATTAGAGAAACTACATACTTTAAAAAATGCCATTACCACCTATTCTATTGCTACTTTAGAGGTATTTAAAATGAGATACTTAGCTCAGTTTCAAGGAGAAAAAAATGTATTTGAGGTAGGTATTGAGCAAGAAGACTGTGAAATTTTATATAAATATGCTCAACAAAAAGTTGATAGTAAGCTTAAGTTTGATAAGTATGATCCACCAACTGTTTGGGAATTTTGTAGGGTACTTGCTATGTGTGTGGGATTTATTCCTTCTAAAAGACAGCCATTACCTGGTCTCAAAATTTTAACAAAAGCCTTTAAGAAATTTTACTTACTTAAAGATTTCTATCAAGTTTTCCATAATACCACTTAAATACATGTGGGGTATCAATAGAGTAGTGGTATGGTGGAGCAGCGTAGGCGTAGGGGCAGACCCATGGGTCTGCCCGCAGCGCAGGCAATCCACCATAAGAACGAATAGCGGGCCTTTCCGTAGCGATGAAAGAGGAACAGTTCTCTCCTGAAAAATCAATTTCTAAAACCCTTTGTATTTAACTTAAAAGTCTTTCTATAGCAGTCCTATCTGAAAATAGAAAAAGTGTATCTCACGCAAAGGTCGCAGAGTTTTTCGCAAAGGTCGCAAAGAGATTGGTTTCTGTTGAGCTTTGCGGTCTTTGCGTCAAAATTCTTTGCGGTCTTTGCGTGAAAGAAAATTCCTGAACTGAATTAGGATTGCTATATCAAAGCGACTTAAACAACTAAAACGACTCAAACAACTAAAACGACCTAAACGAAAAAATGCAAAAACGAATACCTTCGACTCGTCCTTTTTTATCCGACTTCGAGGAGTTTTCGGAAATTGTGAAAGAAGCTTGGGACTCTGGTTTTTTGACCAATAGTGGGCCGCTTCTCCAACGTTTAGAACTTGCCCTTTCTCAACGTTTAAATGTAGATTATCTCACCACCAATTCCAATGGAACAATCGCTATGCACTTAGCAATAAAGGCACTCCGTTGTACTGGCGAAATCATTACCACACCCTTTAGTTGGATTGCAACTTGTAATGCCATTCAGTGGGAACATTGTACGCCTGTATTTGTGGATATTGATCCATTTACTTTTAACATGAACCCTTCCAAAATTGAAGCAGCCATTACACCTCGCACAACGGCTATTTTACCTGTTCATGTTTTTAGCAATCCTTGTGAAATTGAAGCGATTCAAGACATTGCCGATAAGCACCATTTAAAAGTTATTTATGATGGAGCGCATTGTATGTTTGTCGATTATAAAGGAAAAGCTTTGTTGAGTTATGGCGATATTTCGACCACAAGTTTTCACGCTACCAAGATTTTTAATACAGCTGAAGGAGGCGCATGTATCGCCTCAACGTTGGAATATCATGAGCGTTTAAAACAACTTCGTTTTTTTGGATTTGATGATAAAAAAGTAGTACAAAGCGGAGGAACAAATGCAAAAATGACAGAAATACAAGCTGCTTTGGGTTTGGCAAATTTGAAATATATTGATGACGTTTTGGCAAAACGGAAAGAAATTTACACGAGTTATCAAACAAAATTACAAGGCTTTGATAGTTTGCGCTTTCAAAAAATAAATCCTGACGCTTACAATTATACGTATGTTCCGATTTTGTTTGACACCCCTGAACGTACCCAAAAAGTATATGATGCCTTACAAGCCAATAATATTGCGCCACGTCGTTATTTTCATCCTTCGCTCAATCTAATTAAAGCCATTCGGAGTTATCAACCAATGCCAATTGCAGAGAATATTGCACAGCGCATTTTGTGTTTGCCGTCTTATCATAAAATTACTGAAATAGAAATAAATCGAGTCGTTAATACTGTAAAATCCTGTCTATGAAAGTTGGCATTATGCAGCCTTATTTTTTTCCCTACATTGGTTATTTTCAACTAATTAATTTTGTGGATGCTTTTGTCATTTATGACGAAATTGAATATACCAAGCAATCTTGGATCAATCGCAATCGTTTTTTACTCAACAATCAGCCACATTTTTTTACGATTGGACTCAAAAAAGATTCTGATTTTTCAACTATTTCTGAGCGTTCTTTGAGCAAACAATACTTAACCAAAGACCGCAAAAAAATCATTGCACAGATTCAAAATACGTATCAAAAAGCACCTTTTTTTGAGGAAGTTTTTCCGCTCATTCAGGATTGTTTTGACTTTGATTCGGACAATTTATTTAACTATATTTTGTATTCGCTTCACCGAATTTGTGGCTATTTGGATATACAAACGCAGTTAATTGTATCCTCTGATTTAGACGTTGATGCTGATTTGAAGAAGCAAAAAAAAGTCATTGCCATTACCAAAGAATTGAGGGGAACACGTTATATCAATCCTATTGGTGGGTTGGATCTATACCATCCCAATGATTTTTTAAGAGAAGACTTACAACTTTATTTTTTGAACACGAAAGAGGTCATTTATCCACAATTTCAAGAACCGTTTCATTCTTATTTGTCAATGATAGATGTCTTGTTTTTTAATGGCAAAACAGTCGTTAAAGATTATTTAACTCAATTTTCACTCATTTGTCGTCACCCAAAAACATAGGTGGTTTTTTAGGATGGAACTGGGGCGAAAATTGTTTGCCAAGTTTCTTGCAATCCTTACCGGTTTTGGCGTCGGCGAGATCTTGTATGCATTTTGCTTTAAAAACGCTGCGTCCTACTTCAGTATACGTGCCTTTTTATGTTTGTGATACATTATTGGACGCTTTTCGAGTGGCAAACATTCCTTTTAAATATTATGGGCTTCAAAAAAACTTGACACCTACAGCCTTGCCTGTACTCAAAGACAAGGAATATTTTTTGTGGGTTAATTATTTTGGGGTAAAATCGGATATGACGGACAAACTCTATCGTCAATACGGTTCTCAGCTCATTTTGGACAATACGCATGCATTTTTTCATCGTCCACCTGCCGATATTTGGGCGTTCAATTCTGTCCGTAAATTTATGGGAGTTCCTGATGGAGCGTTTTTGTATTCACCGCTTTCTTTTGTTTTGGATGCGCCTCGAAATACCGATTTGGTTTATACGCATTTGATAGAAGAATTATTGGGGAATCGGGAACAAGCGTATCAAGATTTTTTGAAAAATGAAGCCTTAATTTCTACGGACATCAAAAAATGTTCGATGTTGAGCCAAAAAATCATGGAAACTACAGACTTTGAGCGCATCAAACAAAGACGCATTCACAATTTCAAGTATCTGCATCAACAATTGAGTACATTAAATCAACTCGATCTTACGCTTTTGGAAACAGATGTGCCTTTGTGTTATCCTTTTTTGCCCTCCAAGCCCCTACATAAGCCACTTTTTCATCAACAACATTTTTACATTCCCAGCTATTGGCCAGAAGTGATTGAAAATCCGATTAATGGTTTTCAATTTGAGAAAGAATTTGCGAGTAAATTGCTGCCTTTGCCGATAGATCAACGGTATGTGCCTTCTGATTTAGTGGATTTGGTCGATTTCATTCAAAATATGGCTTTGGAATAATAAAAAAATAAATATCTATTTTTAGCTGTGATATTTTCCTATTTATTTCGTTAGAAAGCCTTGTCATAGCCCTGCTATGCCTACGTTTTCTGTCTCATAAATAAGAAAAATTTCTTTGCTAAAATTTGTACCTTTATTTTCTAATCATTCCATAAAAAAAGCCTTTGTCGTAAGACAAAGGCTTTATTCTTAAAAAGAACTATATTTTAGTATCTTCTGTTGTATCCGCCGCCGCCGCCGCCGTTGCGATTACCGCCGCCGCCGCCACGATTGTTGTTTCTGTTCTCTCTTGGTTCTGCTTTCTTTACAACGATTGTTCTGCCATCAACTTCAGTATCATTTAAACCGTTGATTGCGTTGTTACCTTCCTCTTCGTTAGGCATTTCAACAAAGCCAAATCCTTTTGACTTACCAGTAAATTTGTCGATAATGATTTTCACTGAATCAACTTCTCCATATTCAAGAAAAGCGTCCTCTAAATCATTTTCTCTCGTGTCAAAGTTCAACTTTGCTACAAAAATGTTCATATAAATAAATTTAAAATAAAAAAAAATAAATGCCAATAAAAACTAAACTTTGTATTAACATTACACAAAGATAGACTATTTATTTCACTAATAGTTACATTTCGTTTTCATTTTTGTCTATGTTTATCCTAAAAGCTCCATAATAAAGGGTGTTAATAGCTAAAAAAAATTTAAATAATTCCTAAAAAAGAGATACATTCCGCCCAAAAATAGACCTGATAGTAGCGGTATGGCAAATTTCAACCATATGATTTCAGAAGTTTTTGCCGTTGTTTTGACTGCCTCTCCATTTTATTTGGTAAGGAAAATTTGCCATAATAGTGGATAGCAGGCCCATGCTTCACGACGGAGTACCTGACCGTTTTCTCCTTATTTTGATATTATTTTGGAGAGAAAGGTTTGTTGCTTTGTCGTTACAGAAAGTCCTGCTATACACTATTATGGCTGAGGAACAACCATCAATGCCAAAACAACCTCAAAAACAGCAAGAACGACGAAAAACACATAAACGAAAGAAGCCATACCGTTGCTATCAGGTCTATTTTGCATGGTCTCTACTGCTATCTTCGGTAAGGTATGACCTAAAATTTAATGAAATATGACCCAAAAAAAACGGGAACATGCTGCTATAAAAAGTACGTTGCACCCTCGAAATAAGCATCGGGAGCGTTATGATTTTCCGAAATTGGTGGAAATTTCCCCTGATTTATCGCCTTTTGTGCATTTGAACAAATATCAGGATGCCTCTATTGACTTTTTTGATCCAAAAGCTGTAAAAGCGTTGAATAAGGCGTTGTTACTGTGCTATTATGGTGTGGATTATTGGGATATTCCCGATGGGTACTTATGTCCGCCAATTCCTGGAAGGGCGGATTACTTACACCACATTGCCGATTTATTGAAGCAATTTTCTGCGGATAAAAAAATCCCAAAAGGGGCTACAATCAAGTGTTTGGATATTGGTGTTGGCGCAAATTGTGTCTATCCGATTATTGGTACAAAAGAATATGGATGGACTTTTATAGGGAGCGATATTGATTCCGTTGCATTGGCATCCGCACAAAAAATCATCGACAACAATGCGTTTTTATCAACAGTCGAATTGAGATTGCAAACCAACCCCAAAAATATTTTTGAAGGCATCCTTAAAGCAAATGAATTGATTGATTTATCCATTTGTAACCCTCCATTTCACGCTTCCTTGAAAGATGCAAAAGCCGCCTCAAAACGAAAAACAAGCAACCTAAAAAAGCAGAAAAACAGCAAAGTCGTGTTGAATTTTGGTGGGCAACATACGGAATTGTGGTGCGAAGGGGGCGAACTAAAATTCGTGCAAAAAATGATTCAACAAAGCCAAAATTTTGCGAAGAATTGCCGTTGGTTCTCGACGCTCGTTTCTAAGGAAGCTAATTTAAAAAGTATTTATAAGGCATTAAAGAATGTAAAGGCGAAAAAAGTGGAGACTTTGCCGATGGGTCAGGGGAATAAGAAAAGCCGTGTTATTGTTTGGAGTTTTCTTTAGTTTATGTGGTTTTTGTCTGCGGTTTATATCACTTTTAACGCAAGGTTCGCAAAGGTTGCGCAAGGGACACAAGGTGAAATTTCGTTCTAATTCTTTGCGAACTTTGCGTGACCTTTGCGCCTTTGCGTTGAAAGGAACATTGTAGAAAGAATCAAACTACAAAAACCAAAATATGAAAGATCGTTTAAAAAAGCATCAAAGAAATGAAGAGGTAGAACGTCTTTTAAAGGAGTTGAATAGTGTTTTGGCGGTTGCGGAACAAAATTTGGCGGTGGCTTATGATGTGCCTAAATATCCATTGGTGTTTGTGATGGGCTGCGCTCGGAGTGGTACAACTTTGATGATGCAGTGGTTGGCGGATTTGGGACATTTTGCGTATCCATCTAATTTGATGTCTCGTTTTTATGACGCTCCCTACGTTGGTGCAAAAATTCACAAACTTTTATTGGAATTAGATGACAAAAAAGAAGTATTTGCGTCTCATGAATCCATCTCTTTTACATCCGATTTAGGAAAAACGAAAGGGGCAGCTTCTCCCCATGAATTTTGGTATTTTTGGCGAAGATTTTTTTCGTTTGAAGAAATTCAAAAATTATCGGAAGAAGCCTTGAATCAAGTGAAAACAAGCGTATTTTTGCAGGATTTGGCGAAGATAGAACAAGTATTTAACCGTCCTTTGGCAATGAAAGCAATGTGGATGAATTGGCATATTCCTTTTTTAGCGAAATTATTGCCAAAAGCTATTTTTGTTTTTGTGAAAAGGGAATCATTGTATAATGAAAACTCTTTGCGCCAAGCTCGACTTAATTTTTATGGAAATGTAGAAACTTGGTATTCCTTTAAACCTCCTGAATATGTGGATTTGAAAGAGCAGGATGTTGACGCACAACTGAAAGGACAGGTTTTTTATACGAATCAGGCGATTGAACAAGGTTTGAAAGAAATTTCAAGACAAAATCAATTGACGGTACCCTATGAAGGTTTTTGTCTGAATCCGAAGCATACTTTCGAGCAATTGAGGGTGAAAATGTGGAATTTGGGCTATAATTTGCCGAAAAGTTATGAGGGGGAACTTGCCTTTGCCTGCCAAAACGTATGAGTGCTTGGTACTTGGTACTTGGTACTTGGTACTTGGTACTTGGTACTTGGTACTTGGTGGTTTAGATAATACACAGAAACAACAAAACCAAGAACCACAGCACTAAGAACCAAAAACTACAACACTAAGAACCAAGAACCACAGCACTAAGAACCAAAAACTACAGCACTAAGAACCAATTTCCCAATAGACCAATATACTAAATATGCTTTCCATTGTCGTGCCTGTATATCGGAATAAGGGATCATTGACCTTGTTGTATGAGGAATGTCAGAAGATGTTACAGGCTTCTTTGGCGGGTTATGCGTATGAGTTTGTATTTGTAGATGATGGGTCGGATGATGGTTCTTTTGAGGAATTGTTGTCGTTGTATGAGCGTGATGCCAATATTTCTATCATCAAATTTTCTAAGAATTTTGGGCAATTTTCGGCTTTGCATGCAGGAATGCATTATGCGAAGGGAGAATATACGGTCTGTATTTCGGCTGATTTGCAAGATCCCCCTATGTTGATTGGGGAGATGGTACAGCAATTGGAAACGGGGAATTTTGATATTGTGTTGGCTTGTCGCAAAAGTCGTCCTGATGGTTGGTTCAAAAAATTGACGGCGGCTTTTCATGTGGGTGTGATTCGGATGACAGCACCTACTTATCCAAAAGGTGGTTTTGATTTTTGGATGCTGAATCGAAAGGCTTTGGACGCTTACAAGATTTTTGCGGATAAGATTCGTTCTAACCAAACGGATATTTTATCGGTGGGTTTGCGACATACGCATTTGTATTATAATCGACGCAAACGAACGATTGGACGGTCTCAAAATAATTTTAAACGACGACTGAATATTTCGTTGAATCAAATCTTGAGTACGGCTTTGTGGCCGCTTCGGCTGGCGTCGATTTTCGGGATGGTTTTTCTGGGATTGAGTGGTTTGCTGTTGTTGAGGGTAATTTATGGCGTATTTTGGGGCGTATTTTCACTGTTAGAAGTGGTGCTTTTCACCCAATTTTTTATGGGGGGACTGATTTTGTTTTGTATGGGAATCTTGGGGGAATATGTTTGGCGGATTTATCGGGAGGCGAAGGATCGTCCTTTGTATTTGGTGGATCGGGTTTTTGAGAAGCGAGGGGTTTAGTTTTTGTGGTTTAAGTAGTTTTTGTGGTTTTTGTAGTTACGGTTCTTTTTAGTTTTAGTCGTTGTGTTTTTTGGTGCTGTGGTTTTATAACTAATTTCCTAATCGACTAATTCCTAATACACCAATTCCCTAATCAACTAATATACCAACTCCTAATCAACTAATATACCAACTCCTAATACACCAATTCCTAATCGACTGATTAACTAACTTATATTTGGAATCTTTGCGAAAAATATTGGGGGCTTTTTTTCAATCGAAATGGGGCATTGTCTTTAAGATCGTAGGGAGTCTACTTTTTTTGTTGTTCTTTTTTTATGTATTGGATTTTGAGAAGTTGAAAACGGCTTTTTCTACGATTGACTATTCCTATATCTTTCCGATTCTTTTGGTGATTTTGGTGCGAGTTTTGGTGATGGGTTGGCGATTTTATTTATTGGTGGGGATTCGGCAGCATGTGCGGTTGGTGCCGATTGTGAAACAGTATATGATCGCTGCGATGTTTAATATGGTTTTTCCTTCGGTGATTGGTGGGGATGGCATTCGGGTATTTTTGTTGGCGGAGGAAAATTTACCTAAAAAGGAAGGACTTTTGTTTATTTTGTTGGAACGGATTTTGGGGCTTTTGTGTCTGCTTATTTTGTCGGCTTTCTTTTCTTTCTTTTTGAGTGATATGACGCTTTATTTGAGGGTTGGTGTGTTGGTTGGGGCGTTTTTTAGCTTGATTGGGATTTATGTTTTTTTCTTTTCGCCTATTTCGATTTCTTTCCAAAAAATTCCTGTGATTAAAAAATTAGACCCGTTGTTGCAGTCGTTGCGGACGCACAAAAAAACGATGATACAGGTATTCTTTTACTCCTTTCTCTTTCAAATATGCTCTGTTTTGCTGAGTTATTTATCAGCATTGGCATTTGGTATTCATTTGTCTTTTATTCCTTTCTTGGTTTTTGTACCTTTGGTTTGGGTAGTGTTAATGCTGCCTTTGAGTATTGGGGGAATTGGGATTCGGGAAGCGGCTTTTGTGTATTTTTTCGCTCAAGTGGGCTTGGATACTGAAAGTGCATTTATCGTGTCGGTGGGGACTTATTTGGCGTTTTGGCTTAATGCGATTTTGGGGGCTTTGGTGTTTTTTTATGATAAGATTCTTAAATCGTTTAAGTAGTTTTTTTTTAGTGCTGTGGTGCTGTAGTTCTTGGTGCTGTGGTTTTTTTACCGTCCAAAATAGCCTCGATAGTAGCGTTATAGCAAACTGGTTTAAGTAGTTTTTGTGGTT
>Ga0209185_1001261_pt1 | contig 22880 bp, 22 predicted proteins | sample SidtaG_2_FD_187425 | JGI IMG/M metagenome (GOLD analysis project Ga0209185, IMG submission 187425) | Marine algal microbial communities from Sidmouth, United Kingdom - Sidmouth_Asex2 metaG (SPAdes) (version 2) | ecosystem: Host-associated > Algae > Red algae > Unclassified | place: Sidmouth... | reverse complement strand
AGTGTTTGGGGTTAGAAACCTTTTCCCCTGTGCTGAGGGTAGCAAGGCTAGTGATACCCAAGTCAATGCCTGTTTGCCCTTTAGTAATAGGCAGTGGCGTAATGGTGGGGTCATCCACCAACAAAGATACAAACCACCGACCTGCTGCATCCAATCGGACGGTAACGGTCGAAGGTTCACAGCCTTTAGGAATCTGCCGACTCCAGCGGATAGGCAAGGGTTCAGTGTTCTTGGCAAGAAACAACTGACCATCCACGTAGTTGAATGCAGACCGGGTAAATTCTGCACTTCCCCCATTACGTTTTTTCTTAAAGGTTGGGTAGGTAGTTCGCTTATCCCAGAATCCCTTAAATGCTTGCTGTAAGTGCCTCAGCCCTTGCTGTAATGGAACACAACTTACCTCATTGAGAAAGGAGAGTTCATCTTGTTTTTTCCACCCCGTCAACAGGCTAGAGGATTGGTTATAACTAATCCTCTCTTGCCGTTCATAGAACGCTGTCGTGCGTTCATGCAACATCTTGTTGTAAATCAAGCGCACACAGCCCAACGTACGGCGCAAGAGGTTTTCTTGCTCAGGGGTTGGGTAGAAACGATAGCGGAAAGCCTTTTGCATTTCACAATTATGTCTCGATATTGTGAGCATTGCACTATCGTTCCTCTTGGTCACGCTCCTATTCCTCTCCCGCCAAGCTTCGCTATGGCCGGAGTCTCCCGGAGGTTCAGATGAACAAAATGATTGTATGTATCAATGTTGTCTGGGCTTCGACCCTTCTTCCCACGCCCAGTTCCGCTCAAACATTGTCTAACCCATCAATAAGCTATCAAGCCTTAAGAGATAAAGCAGTGGCAGTCACACCCATTCATCCTGGTCGTATACAGCGATCGCAGCCAAAGGCCAATTGTCCTGCAGAATACTCTCCCCTAAACAGCGCCTCTAGCCCTACCAACCCAGTAACGCTGCCTGCAACTCATAAGAAAATAGCTTCAGGGTCTGCTGTTTGGAAAGATTTACGATCTCATTACCTCAGTCATCCAACCTCGCCTTCTTCATTAGAGACAACGGATCGGGCTCAACCATCAGCCCAGCGCAGCCGTCAATATCAGGTCGTGCCAACGAAACAACCCGCGATCGTGGAAGCCCAGGGTTGGATTCGCGATCAACAAGGTCAAATATTATTGACGTCTAAAGTCCCAACAACGCAGGTCTATAGGACAAATCCAGCTAACGTAAACTGTCAAAAACGAGAGGGTTAACTTACACAGGCACTCTTCCACCAATACTTATTCCTGTTCCATAAATTCTGGCCCAGAATAAATCCGCTGCGTTTACACCTAATATTTAATGCAAACTGAAGGAGCATAAACTTTCTGGAGTCAGGTATGACCAATCCCCTCTCAGAGGCCCTTCAGCAACGTTATGTTGACTATTTTTATGATCAAGCTGGCAGCTCGCCTGGAACCCTCACCATTGATGACGATGCTTCTCCCACCCGCATTGTCCTCATTGATTACAACGAAACGAATGCTAACCGAATCATTATTGATCAACCGGAAAAAGGTGCAGCATATCTAACCACCGATACAGTGTCTTGGATTGATGTACAGGGATTTGGGAATGAAGATATTCTTCGTCGGTTAGGACAAACTTTTAACCTTCATCCCTTGGTGTTGGAGGATGTGGTTAATGTGCCTCAACGCCAAAAAGTCGAAGACTATGAGGATCAACTTTTAATCATTGCCCATATGGCATTACCCCATCCAGAAGGGAGAGGATTTGTCAGTGAGCAAGTCAGCTTTATCTTGCATCAAAAAGTATTGTTGACCATTCAAGAAGAGCCCTACCACGATTCCTTTGAACCCGTTCGCAGGCGCATTCGCTTGCAGAAGGGGCTAATTCGGAAAATGGGGCCTGACTTTTTGGCCTATGCGTTATTAGATTCCATCATTGATGGTTTTTTTCCTATTCTGGAAACCTACGGCGAGCGGCTAGAGCATTTAGAAGATGAAATCCTGGAAAATCCAACTCGTGAAATTTTAAATCAGGTCCATACTCTCAAGCGAGAACTGATGACATTACGCCGATTAAGCTGGTCACAACGAGATGCTTTGTCTGCATTATTGCGAGATGACAGCCAACTTATCAGTCAGGAGGTGATGGTTTATTTGCGGGACTGCTACGACCACTCCATCCAAATTTTAGACATGGTCGAAACCTATCGAGAATTTGCAGCAAGCTTAATGGACGTCTATCTATCCTCTGTTAGTAACAAAATGAATGAGGTGATGAAGGTCTTAACCGTCATTTCCACAATATTCATTCCCCTAACTTTTATTTGTGGCTTGTATGGTATGAACTTCGATCCCCAAGTCTCACCGTTCAATATGCCCGAATTGGATTGGTACTGGGGATACCCCACAGTCTTAGCGGTGATGTTGCTAATTGCAGGGGGACTCAGCTATTCATTTTGGCGCCGAGGCTGGTTTAGCAAATTATCCACCTAGTGATAGATGGCTAGTAGATCCTATCTATGGGAATATGAGGAAAATCTCGTCAGATCCTTAGCTCAAAACCTGGAATATTTCGAACTCAGATGCCAATTTTAATCGTTTTCGCGCTAGCCATTGCGCTTGTTGCCATTTTGTTTGCTCTGCAAAATTCTTGGGCTATTCCCGTTAGTTTTTTAATTTGGCGATTTAATGGTTCTCTGGCATTGATCCTGTTGGTGACTTTGGCATTAGGCGTTTTGATTGGCTTACTAGTGACGGCCCCTGCGTTGATCAAGCGCGGATGGGTTTCGTCTCGACGCAAGCACCAACTTAGCCGATTAGAAGAGGAATATCAGGGACAGGCCCAAGACGCATCCAGTCAAAGGAAAAAACAGGAGTTAATGCAAGCTACTCAGAGACATTTGTTTTCGGGTCTGGGCTTGGCAGAACCGAAAACTGGACTCCTCGACCATCAGTCCTTAAACCAGGTGCTAGGATTTGCCTTAGATCAGATGCAAACCCAGCCAGAGTCTGACTGGTATCGATCCATTTGCCTATTTGTGATGGATGTGGATAAGTCCACCAGCCCTGATGCCATCCACTCGCCGGTCGTCTGGCCTATTGTTGCAGATCGACTCCAACAGCAGATTTCGCCGCGAAGCTGGCTACATTTTGATGGTGGGCACCGATTTTACTGTGTGACAACAGGAATGCCTATGGACTCAGCCGCCGATTATGGTGAGTTTTTATCCGCAGTCTTGGACGAACCTCTGCAATTAGCCGATGGCACAGCGTTATCTACCTCTCTGAAGATTGGAGGTGCGATCGCCCGTCCCAATGCCGACGTTACGAGCCAGCAGCTCATTGCCCAAGCAGAAAAGATGCTAGAGAAATCGAGCCTTTGGGGGCGTAGCCGTTTCCGCATGGTGGAAGCAGGAATACAATCTTAAATGCCTTAATTCCAGAGAGTGACTCCAGCTTGATCAGTGCTTAAACAACAAGTTTTTTCAGTTGTAGTTTTACTCTTTTTGAGCTAAATCCTGATCTCAATATCAACAGCTAAATATAAGAAAAACTATGGCAAGAATTGTGTCAGGACCTGCCAATTGCCTTTTTCTCGCATACAATAGAGATATTCAGCTTTCCCCAGAATTCAACTCTATAGAATTACCTAAATAGCCACGTATTGGTCGGGTTCATTACCCTCAATATAATGTTTGCCCGTGTTTAAGTAATGGCAGTAGCCTTTATTTTTGCAAAGCAAAGGCAAGATTTCCTACGTCAATTTCTGTCATCCAAACTAAAATCATGCTTGCATTACGCCGTAATCGTTGGCCACTTTTTGCTGTCTTTATTTCCAGTAGCCTTATCCTGGGTGTTTATCAGACTGTTCTGGCAAATTCTACTTCCCACCAATCTCAGGCTCCTATAGCGAATGTGGCTGTTTCTAGGCGAGAGCAGTCCCAGACTTTATTTACGGCAGGGATTCAAAAAGCTCTGCAAGGTGATTATAAGAATGCGATTCAGGATTACGACCAAGCCCTAAAACTCGCGCCTAGTAATTCGGAAGTTTATTACAACCGAGGGGTGGCCTATTTTTCCATTGGTCTTCCCCAGAATGCGATTCAAGATTTCGACCAGGCGATCACGTTGCAACCCTCTATGGCCGAAGCCTACGGTAACCGGGGCATGATCCGTTCTCATTTAGGTGATCGCCCTGGTGCTTTAGCCGATTACCAAAAGGCGATGGACCTATTTCAGCAACAAGGAGATGCATCGGCAGCTCAACAAATGCAAGATTGGATCAAACAGCAGGACGGCACTTCCCCATCTTGAGATCCTTTGTCTTACATGAAGTTTAAGCTGCCTAAACGTCAGACAACTGGTTCTGTTGTTTGCTTTTCTTGCCAAAAGCTGGTGCCCATTGATCAAGAGAACTGTTCAGATTGTGGTCAGTCTCATCCGGGCCTATGGGGATATGCTCGTCCCCTCCGCCGGCTCGGTGTTGATTTTGGTTTTTTCAAAGTCGTTGCAGTGGGGTGTATTACCCTCTATCTGATTACCCTGCTCTTTGATATTCCCGGCGTTCGGAGCGAAGGGGCTCTGCGAATACTAGCCCCTAGTTCTTACAGTTTGGCGATTTTCGGTTCCACTGGCTCAATTCCAGTCTTTACCTGGGGTCGGTGGTGGACCGTATTGAGTTCAGGTTGGCTGCATGGCGATCTGTGGCATCTTTGTTTCAATTTAGTATGGCTGAATTATCTTTCCCCCCTAGTGGCAAACGGCTATGGGGCTGGGCGGTTGGTCACTATTTATACATTGACAACCCTGACCAGTTCAGTACTGACGAGTGTTGTCGCCCAATATTGGACATCTTTACCAGAGTTTTTTCAAGGAGCGAACCTTAGTGTGGGAGCCTCTGGTGGTGTTTTTGGACTCTTCGGGGCTTTGGTTATTTACGGTCAGCTGTCTGGACGCCAGCAAGTGTTGCAACAAGCCCTGATGCTATCTGCTATTTCTTTTGTTCTGGGGGCCTTTGTAGGCCGAGTGGATAATTGGGGCCACTTAGGTGGATTTATAGGTGGATATGCAATGGGGCTAACCCCTTGGTTTAACCCTACCCAACCTCAACGCCTATACCATTTAGGCATTGCCATCGGATCATTGTTACTGACGCTGGTCTGTATCATTCTGTCTCCCATCCATGGGCTATTGACGTGACAATCTAGGCCGGACAATCGCATCGGTTCGACTATTAATCAAAACCGTATATTTGCAAGGAAAATCATTCTCCAAGGCATGATGGGGAGTACAAAGTATTTTGCCCGTTGTCCTGAGATTGCGATCGCACCCCACTATGACCCCAACAGCCTTTGATTGGCCGCAACTGCAAAATGGCTCTGACATTCGGGGCGTCGCCCTCAATGGCGTGGCCGGGGAAGCCGTAAACCTAACGCCGGATATTGTCTACACATTGGGCCACGCCTTTGTGGGTTGGCTGTCTCAAACCCTAAATAAACCCGCACATGAGCTAACAGTTGCCGTGGGCCGAGATAGCCGCATTTCAGGTCCCACCTTAATGACTGCTGTTCTATCAGGGATTACCCAGATGGGGAGTGATGGGTTTAACTTTGAGTTAGCCTCTACCCCAGCCATGTTCAAAAGTACGGTGACGGAGGGATTCAACTGTGACGGGGCAATTATGCTGACGGCAAGTCACTTACCCTTTAACCGCAATGGCCTTAAATTTTTTACGGCCCAAGGGGGACTAGGCAAAGCTGATATCACCCAAATTCTCAGTCTGGCAGCTCAAAATGATTTTGAAGTTGCGTCCCAGCCTGGTCAAGTGGCAGAGCATGATTTTATCGCTGTCTACGCAGCGGAGTTGGTGGATCAAATTCGGGCTGAAGTCAATCATCCAGACCATTACGATCAGCCTTTGCAGGGACTGCATATTGTTGTAGATGCGGGCAATGGTGCAGGCGGCTTTTATGCAGAGCAGGTTTTAGAACCCTTAGGTGCAGACATCACGGGTAGCCAGTTTCTAGATCCAGATGGCACCTTTCCTAACCATATCCCCAATCCCGAGAACAAAGCGGCGATGGCAGCCATTTGTCAGGCTGTAACTACGCATAAAGCAGATTTTGGCATTATTTTTGATACGGATGTTGATCGCGCTGCTGCTGTGGATCAGGTCGGGCAAGATCTCAATCGCAATCGTCTCATTGCCTTAATTTCTGCCGTCGTTTTGCGAGAGCATCCAGGATCGGCCATTGTCACGGATTCCATTACCTCGGATGGGTTAACCCAGTTTATCGAAGGGGAATTGCAGGGAGTCCATCATCGGTTCAAGCGCGGGTACAAAAATGTCATTAATGAATCCATCCGCTTAAACCAAGAAGGTCAAGACTCTTGGCTAGCCATTGAAACTTCTGGCCACGGGGCCATGAAAGAAAATTACTTCCTGGACGATGGTGCCTACTTGATTAGTAAGCTCTTAGTGGAGCTAGCAAAATCGAAAATGGCGGACCAGAACATTACCGATTTGATTGCTAACCTGAGGGAACCCCAAGAAAGCGAAGAGTATCGGATCAAGATTAAGGCCGATGATTTCAAAGCCCACGGGACTGCCGTGATCTCTCAACTCGAAGCTTTCGCAACCCAGCAACCAGACTGGCAAATTGTACCCAACAACTATGAAGGTATTCGGATTGCTGCTCAATCTTCTGCTGAAGATGGCTGGCTGTTGCTGCGCTTATCGCTCCATGATCCCGTGTTGCCCCTGAATATTGAGTCCAATATTCAGGGTGGCGTGGCTGCAATCGCGGCAAAACTCATACCGTTTTTTCAAGAAATTGATGCTTTAGACCTGCCTTCAGGACTCAGCCTGAACTAGCGTTAATGGCCAGCTTCTTAGCCTTTAGAGCCCTCCAACTGTTGATTGGCATCGGCTGTTTCTTGAGTCTATGGATTGTTGTGCCTGCGCCCACCTTGGCTTTATTGCCCCTGGGGGTGGGTGCGCCAGAATTGAGTCCGGGGTTGATGGTGTTGAATGCGATCGCACTCCTACTCACCGTTCTCTACGCCAGTCATAAAGCAGCTTTTCGAGTCATGCTGGTGGGCAGCATTTTGGGATTGGTTCTGAGTAGTTTACCGCTATTACAGCTTCCTAACGCCATCAAGCAAGCCAATGCCACCATGCAATCTGCCCTGGGAGAAGCCTATCTGGCTAGGGTGCCAGTAAAACAGCAGACACAATTCAGACCTCATCCCTTTAGTTTTTTCACCTTTATTCGCCAAATCCCCTTGGGGAACATTCGCCAAGATTTAGAGATACCCTTTGCCCAACCGGACAGAGAGCCTTTGACCTTAAACCTCTATCGTCCTGCCCAAACAGGCACTTATCCGGCGGTAGTTGTCATCTATGGGGGGGCATGGCAGCGGGGGCAGCCCTCTAGTAACACTCAGTTCAGTCAATATCTAGCCGCTCGGGGTTATGTCGTCTGGGCCATTTCTTACCGACATGCTCCACGGTATCAGTTCCCAGCTCAACTGGAAGATGTCCGCTCGGCTCTCAGCTTCATTCAAGATCATGCTGCGGCATACGAAACAGATCCCAATCGCGTCGCTTTATTGGGGCGTTCTGCTGGAGGACATCTGGCAATGTTAGCTGGGTATGACTCTGGTGATATTCCCATCCGGGCAGTCGTTAATTATTACGGCCCTGTGGATTTAGCCACAGGCTACTATGATCCGCCTTCCCCGGACCCTATTGATGTAAAAGCTGTATTAAAGACCTTCATTGGGGGTGACCCTCAGCAATTTCCAGACCAATACAAACAAGCCTCACCCATTCACTCCGTCAAACCTAATCTTCCTCCCTCGTTACTCGTCTATGGTGGGCAAGATCATCTGGTCCAAGCTAAATTTGGCCGAGCTATGAGTCAAGTACTGCACAACCAGGGAAACACGGCTGTCATGATTGAAATTCCTTGGGCAGAACATGCCTTTGATGCCATTTTTAGCGGTCTTAGCAATCAGTTGGCGCTCTACTACACAGAGCGGTTCTTGGCCTGGGCTTTGTTGTAAAGCCACAAATCCGCCTCGGACAAAAGTATTTTTCCAAGGAGGAAAAGCGCTAGGGCAGTGGTTCTATCCTGTAGTTATTTCCCAATTTTCTGCCTAAGATGAAGGGTGGATTGCACATAACAGTAGGTAGCTCATTCCATGTCTTCAGAAGCAACAGCAGTCAAGAAACTGATTGAACAACAAAGTTTTGGTGTCCTTTCTACATATTCCGTTGACGTAGAAGGCTTTCCCTTTGGTTCAGTCACACCCTACAGCCTTACAGAGAACCATCATCCGCTGATTTTTATTAGCAATATCGCCCAGCATACGAAGAACATCACCAAAGACAACCGAGTATCGCTGATTATTTTAGAAAACATGCAGGATGGATCTAAAGACCCCCAAAAGCATGGACGAGCTAGTATTCTGGGACGGGCCACTCCCCTAGAAACAACGGGTACAGAAAACGAAGAGAAATACCAACGATATTTTCAGCGTTTCCCGGAGTCTGAAAGCTACAAAGACACCCACGGATTTCAGCTTTACGAAATCAATCCCGTTCGGATTCGGTTTATTGGCGGGTTTGGCAAGATTTTCTGGCTAGAGCCTGAGCAGTTGCTAGCGGCCTAGCGAAGTGGCTGACCTGGGCCTGAATTTGAGAACTATCTATATCAGGCCCGTATTTTTTGAAGAGATCACTTAGATTTAGAATGTCTACTCATGAATGAGAGAAAGAAACGGGTCGGCGATGCAACCCTTGCACGGGTCTGGCATTAGCACGGAACCTAGACTTGAACGCATCAATTTGTTGGGTCGATGCTTGAATGGGTTCTTTCATTACAACCCAATTCACATCTTCGCTACAAGGAGGGGTTGTTAGCGAGCCTTGGTAATGGTAAAAGCTGCGATCGCGGGGCAGTAACTGACTCGCATCCACTGGCAAATCCGTGATCCTTTCTTGTCCTGGACCTGCAGGTGTATTGCTCAGAATTTCTTCTAGAGCCTGATTGGTTACCCCTGGCTCAATCATGACGCCGACAACTGCCAATTGATCCTCTGTATTCTTATGAACCAAGTGCAATTCCATCTCCCCAGGTTTGTGGTCCATGAGATGTTCACTAGGGGTATGGAAATGAAACTGAACAAGCTCGTAGGCTTGATCGTCAATCGTCACCGTACTGCCCTGGGCATAATTCATTTGTAGTGTCAGACCTGTATTGACCTCATTTAAGGGAGCTGAGTGATAGTCAATGTCCAAGAGATCGGTGCCATCAACCATGCCCTTAGAGATCAAGTCAATGGGAGATTGAGATTGGCCCGTTCCACAAAGAGCGTACTCGGCTTGGAGGGCTGCCCAGTGATTCGGATCCAGGTCGCCATCATATCCCCAATTTGGGGCTGCAATGACTGTTGGTGACCAGATTGTAGAACAAGCCACAATCACGATGCTCAGCAAACTGAGAAGTAAATATTTAGCAGTCGGTCGCATAGCGAATTTTGTACTCACTTAAACTTGTAGATGAACTGAAATGACTGTAAATTACATCGTTGACCCCTGAGAGCCCAGAGTTCTAAACGGCATACTTTGCGAGATCATAATCAACGCTGGGCTGCTATCTCTCCAACCCTATGCCAGTGGCAGGGCGCTACCCAAGTGGAGAGCATCGAGAAGACTTATGGGACCCTAATACCAATAACGCTAGGCTTAAAGTTAAAAAGTTTGCCATCCAGCTCAACCGGAGTCCCAATTTTGATCTGGGCACCGCCAAAAACTGGTCCATTAGCCGTCATTTGTCCCTTCCCTTCTAAGGTCACAATCATATTGACCGAAAACTTTTCTTCCGGTCGAGGATCAGGAAGCGCTTTAATCGAACCATCTGCTTGAGGAGCGAGTGCTGTTCTGGGTATAAACTGAACGTCTTTGATGTTGACCTCACCCGCAGGTTGATTGCGGATAATGAAACTTGCAGTTTCTCCCGCTTTGATCAAATTTTTAGGATCTTGGCTTTTTAGACCTAATACCAGCACATCCACTTCAACATTGGCATCTGCACTCGCAAGACTACCTGAAGGACCGGGAAAGAGAAAGATACCAGCTAATACAAACAAGACGATCAAGACCGCCCCTATATCTAAGAGGTTGACTTTGCCGAATAGGCGTCCCTTAGAATCCAATATAGCCATTTGCAAATATGTCCTAGAGGTCTACAAGTGCATCAAAATCAATGAATTGTGTGTGTCTTAATGATTTTGATGCTGCCAGACTATCATGACTGTTGACCTTGTAAAGCGTGAAGTTGAGGGTGGGAGATGTATGGAGGTTAGCGCCTTGCCCAGATCGCCAGGAGAGGCTACCTTTACATATCTTGATTGAGATTTTTGTAGATCACTCCTTCCTCAAGGAAAAGCATACAGACATTTCTATAGAAAGGGTATGATCGGTGTTAGGTGAAAACGTTGTTTGTGCCTAATTCTGCCGCCATTTTGCGAAAGAATGCGCCAAACTAATGATATCAATGCAAATCGGGTTAAGAGCTTGACGTTGGTAGAATGTCCATATCAGAGGTAGGGGGTTAGACAATGAACGTTACTCACAATGAGAGTCCTAATGTTTCGGGGTTCACCGAGACTGATGTTGCTCAACTAGCCCAACGGCTGGAAGAAGACGATTACGAAACACCATTTGCTGCATTAGAAGACTGGCATTTGTTGCGATCGCTAGCCTTTCAACGTCCAGAATTAACTGAATCTTATCTATACCTATTGGATCTAGAGGCATTCGACGAATCCTAAGGCCAGTCCTATCCATGAGTTTATAGTGGCCCAGTGTTTTCCCGTATCTTAGTGGGTATTGGTGGCGGTATCGCTGCCTATAAAGTCTGCGAAATCATCTCAGCATTAGTGAAATCTGGTGCTGAAGTGAAGGCAATCCTGACGCCTGCCGCCCAAGAATTTATCACACCCCTCACCATTACCACTCTGTGCAGACAGCCAGCCTACGAAGATACTAGTCTTTGGCAACCCCACCATACGCGTCCACTCCATATCGAGTTGGGAGAATGGGCTGATCTATTGATCTTGGCTCCCTTAACGGCTAATACCTTAGCCAAGCTGGCCATGGGATTAGCCGACAATCTTTTGACTAATACTGTTTTGGCCTCTACGGCGCCTATTCTGGTTGCCCCAGCCATGAACACCAGCATGTGGCAGCAGTCCGTTGTTCAGCGCAATTGGCATCAACTATTGGCAGATCAGCGGTATCACGCCCTGGGACCTACGGCAGGGATGCTAGCTTGTGACACAGTAGGTGAGGGTCGCATGGCGGAGCCAGAAGATCTATTGACCTATATTGATTCACTCTTGGTAACTAAGGGCAAACACGATCTCAGCGGCAAGCGAATTCTGATTAGTGCAGCCGGAACGCGTGAACACCTAGATCCCGTTCGTTTTATTGGTAATCCTTCGTCTGGAAAAATGGGGCAGGCGTTGGCGTTAGCCGCCTGGTATCGGGGGGCAGAGGTTCAATTGGTTCATGGCCCCCTCACAACCCCTCTACCCACCACGCCCCAGTTAGAAACCGTTGCAGTAACCAGTTCTGAAGAAATGCGTTCTGCTATGTTGGCAGTCTATCCTCAAACTGACTGGACGATCATGGCAGCGGCAGTTGGAGACGTTAAACCTGCCCACTATTTTCCTGAAAAGCTACCTAAAACAGCCCTCCCCACAGACTTACCCCTAAAGCCCATTCCAGATATTTTGGCAGAACTCGGCCAGCAAAAACAGCCCCATCAAAAACTCATCGGTTTTGCTGCCCAAACAGGCGATATTATTGCCCCTGCTCAAGAAAAACTAGAGCGAAAACGGTTGGATGCCATTGTTGCTAATCCGATTGATCAATCCCAAGGTGGATTTGGCAGCAATCAGAATCAAGCCGTTTTTATTGATTCAGCAGGACATCAGGTGTCCATTCCCCCCTGCAGTAAATTGCATATGGCCCATCGAGTGCTAGATCTCATTCGTGATCTCTTAGTCTGAGCCCCAACCAATCAGCTCTAAGGATGATCGCTGCTAAAGTTCACAGTCAATGGGGGAAGGAGTTTGGGAGGCTGATGGATGCACTAGCTGTAAAATCAGATATTGATGCAATTTGGATCTGAGCCACAATGAAGCTCTCAGTAACAAAGTATCTGGCTGTTGGACTTTTTTTGCTGGGGAGCATGGGTTTATATGGCGTATTCAGCCACCTGGGATTGATTTTCTCCGCAGCTTTTTTCCCAAATGTGTTGTGTGGAGATCAGTGTTCTTCCTCTCGGAGGTTGCATCAACCTCCCACGGGGGATGCTTTTGTTAATAGCGATCGCAAACTTGCAGCCCTCACTAATCTCTTTGCCCTGAAAGCTGACAAGCTCACCCTCCTAATCGAAAAATCTAAATTTAGACTCACGGTTTACTACAATCAACAGCCGCTCAAATTCTACCCCATTGTCTCGGGTAACGCCCCTACCGGGGATAAGTTACGAGAAGGCGATCGCAAAACCCCAGAAGGGCTATTTCAAATTCAGGATAAATATCCTCACCCAAGCTGGTCAAAATTCTTGTGGGTCAATTATCCCACTGCTGACTCTTGGCGTAAACATTTAGCGGCGAAACATCAAGGCAAACTCAAAATCAGCGATACCATTGGCAGCGAAATTGGGATTCATGGGTTTCCCAGGAAGGCAGACCAGTGGATTGATGACCGCTCATCTTGGGGCGTAACAACATCAATGGTGAATTTTGGGCTGTTGTTAGTGATGACCCACAATACTCAAGAGTTTTGAAGAATATGGTTTACGCTTCGATATTGAGGAGGCTTTCTTAGATGACCAATCCAATGGGTGGAATTTGCAAAAGTCAGACCTACGCTCGGTGTCTGCTTTGTCTCGATTGTTCTTTATTTTGGCAGTAGCCACACTCTATGTTACAGCCCAAGGGGTGTGGCAATGGGTTAAGACAGTGCTAATGGAGGGCTGGCAACTTATTGGCTCGGTCTATTTTAAAAGCAATCATGATCCTGAACCTGTGATCACCTCACGCAAACAAGCGCGGCAAAAAAGACAACAGCTTGAACTCAAGGTGCAAACTTATTGTTATAGGACCGACTAATGTTCTGTCAGCCAACCAGCGTTATCTCTTACCAAGTCCGGTATTAGAAATGAGATCGCAAACCTATAAAGATAGGAGAAAGAAACCCAAGTCAACGCAACAAAGACTTTAGATGCCCCAAAGTCTCACCACCATAACAGCACAAGTAAGAAAGTCTTTAGTGAAGTCAGGGATTATGCTATGAAACACTCAATTATCCTTTATATACAGGAACGACATGCTAATCGCCAAATATCAAAATAGGTCCCAGTAGTATTGCAGGAGCAAGATGACGCTGAATAAACGAGTACGGTTGTAGTGATGGCTATCAAAATGAACCAAAAAAGTATGATTCCTATGACTATAAAACCAGATGAATAACTTTTGTCATCTCTATAAATTATAGAAAGATTAGCTCTTTGACCATTCATGATGAGAGTTCCATAGTATAAACAGCGAATTTGAATTAATACAATAGATTGCTCAATGTATTGTTCTTGAGCTTGAAAACTATTAAGTAGGTATATCGGCAATACCTTTAACGGATTCTTTATACCTTTGAGCATGGGACTAGCAATACTTACAAGTTGTTAGAGTTGCTTAAGAATAGCTATTGCGACATAAAACCTTGGAGTTTTATATTATGTATACTGATATTTCTAGTCTCTGGTTAATTATCGTCGCAACAGGTCAAGAAGTTTTTTGTTGAATAATACTTACTATCAATACAAATTGATTTGTATTGCTTTTACAGATTTTTTGTTTTGAATATGGCTCTAAAATGGCCAAGAGTGAGATAAGGGTTTTAGCCTTTGTGTAAATCAATAACTAACGAGATGAACTACCAATGTTCTAAGAAAATGTAAGGCTCCAGAACAAAAAGAAGCCCCAACCACTAGGGATATCAGATGTACAAATTGCTATGCGCTGAAAAAGTGACTAACTACTAACTCACTTTTTTAAAATACAATTTTTTCGGAATTCAATAAAAGAATTAACATTTATATATACAAAACTAGATCGTACTCCACTTACAAATATCCTTGGTTCTATAGGATTTTCTGCAATACTCTGAAAGTCACTACCTGCAAACCTTTGATGAAGAATTATTAGTTCTCGGTGCTGTCATCAGGACAGTTGCTTTGATTGCCTACTTAGCTACCAATGTCATTTCATAAGATAGCTATCTTTTTCAATGCTTTCAGTTGGTCTCAGATTGGAGTAACTACACCTCGGCAGTTAATTCACCGAATGATTAACTAGATACTTACCCCTTTACTCTTCCAAGGTGTTTCCTGCGAACTAGCGAATTAAGGGCTTACTATTCAAGTCCAGATAGGATAGATGGAGTTCCTCAAAAAGATAAAAATCTTGAAACGGTCTTTTTGATAGACTGTTTACTTTCCTTTCTATACAATCATTTACAAGGTAAAGGCTTTACAAAGGATTGCATAAAGTGGTAACCCATAGATAGTAGGGGAGATTACCTATTAAAGAAGGAAGGTCAATATGTTCACGACCGATCCCACATCACCAGATTTTTTATTTCTCGCTCTCATCGGCGCTGTTATTCTTATCATTGTTTTGCAAACGCATTTCAGGATGAAACAGCAGCCAACTATACAAGCATTAGAAGAGAATAAAAGCAGAATTTCGTCATTGTCAGCTCTAATTAAAAATATGACGGGAGATCGAAAGTTATGGGCAGAGACCGTAGAAAAAACCCAAGAGAACCTGCTCAGAATGTTCATGGAGTTGGAAGAAGCAAAAAAACTAGCAGGACTTCTGCCATCCGTTCCAGAAGATCAATCTAGCGTATTAAAAGGGATTAAAGAGCCATTTACAGAACTTTTTGAAGCAAGAAACAATTATAAAGTTTAGGCAGTACCCATACCAAAAACATGGATGTGAAGCCAGGTCATACATTTGAAATCGTTGTAAGCATCTCCATCTGAACTAAGATTGCTGAGCCGATTTAACGCTTCATAGTAAAACTCCCCTGTACTTCAATCCAGAGGAGCTGCAGAAGTTTCTGTATCACTACACGCAAAAACAGAGCAGTATAATTCCAACTGCTAGTATCCAGACCTAACAATGTGTCTTAGGTTCCCAGGCAAATCGCATTAGATGTCTTTTGCTTTCTATATACAATAACAACTGGTAAGTACTCACTCATCGGCTACCCATTTGCTGTGGCCTGACTTTCTCCGCTAAAGTCCACTTAAATAAGAGGCCTGCTTTAGTATTAGGGATGTGGGTAGCTAGGGTTGCAATCAGTTGTTCAGAACTAAGTTGAGGCGACTTACTTAAAGTTTGTTCTGTAATAAATTCGGCTATGGGACCAATATGAATAGCCAGTTCCGCTTTACACTGTCGGATCAAAACATCATCAATACCAGTGCTTTTGATCTCTTCAGGTTTGACCCTTGCATCTAAACCTGACTGCGAGATTTGTTGATCTTGGTAAGATGGATTAACGAAAGCTGGAGTCAATTTGGGCGCAGTAGGTGATATTTGTAACGTTGGCACACTACTCAAAAACCTTCTCGAATGGGATTGAGCTTCACGGCTTGGGCGAAATCGCCGCCAAGCCATAATATATAAAGGAAATTCAATCAATATATATTGCCGTCCTTGCAAGAGCGCATCCTCGCAAAAATCAATCGCTATTTGACGCAATGCTTTGGTAAAGGCAGGGCCAGGTCTAAACCACTTTTGTTGGATTCTAAGTGCAGAAGATTGATCATTCAATACTCCTCGCGCTTCTAGATTTGCTGACTGGATAATGAACATCTTATCCCCCTGAATTATGCTTAGCCCTATAAACTAAGGCTAGCGTCTCTTTAATTATCTGACTCTAATATTCTGTTTGTTTTAGGTCTTCCAGACCTTAATATCAAGCATGACATAAATCTTTAACAGACGCTTAGGTGTTCAACAAATGACCTAAATAAATGGGAACAAGAAGTCCCAGTTCATTCAGTCCGTCTCCCTACTGATGCTGTCGGAGCCTAGGGGTGAATAGTATTCTGTATAGGTAAACCCAGTTTTTCCTCAACTTGCGAAGAACATTATGATTGCTTCTGTCCCGAGTATGAACACCCAGATTCGCCCTGACATTCAAGACCTGAATCTGGTGTCCTGGCGGCGACATCTCCATCAATATCCAGAGCTGGGATTCAAAGAGTATTGTACCGCTGAGTTTGTGGCTCAGCAGCTGACCGATTGGGGTATTGATCACCAAACTAACATTGCGGAAACTGGGATTGTGGCCACTATTAGCGGAGAGTGCGCTGGACCCGTTCTGGCTATCCGTGCTGACATAGATGCCCTACCGATCCAAGAAGAGAGCCAAGTCCCCTATCGATCGCGCCATGATGGGGTTATGCATGCCTGTGGTCATGATGGGCATACCGCGATCGCACTAGGTACAGCCCGCTATTTATCCCAGCATCAGCAAGACTTTGCCGGGACAGTCAAACTGATTTTTCAACCTGCGGAAGAGTCACCAGGCGGGGCCAAGCCCATGATTGCGGCGGGCGTTCTCCAAAATCCAGATGTGGATGCCATCATTGGCTTGCATTTATGGAACAATCTTCCCCTCGGAACGATAGGGGTTAAATCTGGCCCCTTAATGGCTGCTGTCGATCTATTCGACTGCAATATCCAAGGCAAAGGTGGACATGGTGCCATGCCCCATCAAACAGTCGATGCTGTAGTGGTGAGTGCCCAAATTGTGACTGCCTTGCAAACCATCGTGGCCCGCAATGTAAATCCTCTCGACTCCGCAGTTGTGACCATTGGCCAGCTCCATGCCGGAACTGTCTCCAATGTCATCGCTGACACGGGTTTTTTTAGCGGTACTGTTCGCTACTTTGCCCCTGAGTTGGCGACACTAATTGAGCCCCGGATGGAGCAGATTATGGCAGGAATTTGCCAAAGTTGGGGGGCTACCTATGATTTGAATTACTGGCGGTTGTATCCACCTGTGATTAATGATGCTGAAATTGCAGATTTAGTCCGCTCTGTAGCCACGACCGTCATTGACACCCCCACGGGTGTGGTCCCCAATTGCCAAACTATGGGAGGGGAAGATATGTCTTTCTTTTTGCAAGAAGTTCCAGGCTGTTACTTTTTTCTAGGATCCGCGAATACGGAACGTGGATTCACCTATCCCCACCATCATCCCCAGTTCGATTTTGATGAAGCAGCTCTAGCGATGGGCGTTGAAATTTTTGTCCGATGTGTTGAGAAATTCTGTTATCAGGAACTATAGGTCACTTACAAGGTTGTCTATGAATATTCAAAGTTAATTCAGGTCTAAGCTTATTTGAAAAGCAACCTTAGAGCACGACGAACATAGGTTTCCCAAGATTCTGATAGAGGTGGGAAAATTAATGCATAGAACATGATGCCGCTCATTGTGTCGAAAAATAAACCTGGATCTAGGTCTTTTTGAACTTCATTTCTCGCTTTTGCCCGTTCGATGACGATAGAAAAAGCTTGTCGGCGGGGTTGTAGATATTTTTCCCCATAAATTTGAGCAAACTTAGAATTGCTTGATGCATTACTAATAATCATGGCAACAGTTTGTCGCCCAAGCGGAGTTAGGGTAACTTGGGCCGCATTTTCAATGAGTGTATCGATGTCAGTCCAAAGATTTCCTGTGTCAGGAATTAATACCTCTTCCCGCATACTCTCAATAGCATCAGCAACCAGTTCATCCTTGCTGCTGTAACGCCGATAAATGGTTGTCTTTCCTACTACAGCACGAGTTGAGATCGCCTCTATACTCATCGCTTCAAACCCAACTTCCCCCAGCAACTCCAAAGTCGCTTTTAGCATAGCTTGATGGGATTTGACACTGCGAGGTCTTCCCGGTGACTTTTTCTTAGCATCATTCATAAGTGCTATTATAGATTACGATACCGTACCGTATCGAAAAAAAAAAGATCATGACCCAATTTCCTCGCTACAAAGATAAATTCAGCACACAAACCCTCCAAGAAGGGGTAGAGGAATACTATTCGCTGAATCCTCACGTGACGCAGCCGGAGACGCAGCCGTCTGAATTTGCCAAGATTTTACGGGCTCACGATGCATGTCATGTTATCTATGGCTGTGATACGGGAATGTACGACGAGCTAAAACTTCTGCCCCTATCTTGGTGGACAAGTACCTGTACCTTTCAGCGCTATCTGGAAATGAGAGATACCCCTACCGTTGATGTCATGTATGAAGACATGATCAAAGAGAAGGGAGCACTCTGGCTGTATGGAGCAATTGTGAGGGTACTTCCTAGGGTGATTGTAGAGTTAATCCCCATTTGGTTCAAAACTCGCAATCGGCAAATACTGCTGCCATTTCTGGAGTTTGAGCCATTGCTTGATCATTCTCTATTAAATATCCGCCAGGAATTTGATCTGCTACCGTTCATAAAATGAAATAAGGAACGCATAGACATGAGGTAATGTTGACCTTAAAGAAACTGGTCTACAATCGCTGTGAGACTAACGGGCTAACGTTTTATTCATTCATATGAAATTAAAAATCTGTGCTAACTTGAACAAAATCTACACACTATCGATTGTTTGAAGGAATATGACTTTGGCTACCCCTATTTCTCCAGATTCAACAGTTGTTGCGACCCCAGAGCAAGTCTCATCAGACCTAGCAGGAGAGTCCGTTATTCTTAATCTGAGAACAGGTATGTATTTTGGCTTAAACGAAGTCGGTGCTAGTATTTGGAATTTGTTACAACAACCCCGCTCCGTCAAGGACATCTGCGCTCAAATTTTGGACGAGTACGAAGTGGAAACAGAACAGTGTGAACGAGATGTGCTCACCCTGCTCAGTGAGTTGGTTGAATCTGAGTTGATCGAGATTAAAGATGCAGCCAGTGCTTAAGTTGGTGCGGTTGCCGAGACGCGATCGCACCCTGCTGCTCAAAACTTATCTACTCCTCAGTCTTGTCCGGTTAGGCTTGTGGCTGTTGCCCTTTAAAACCTTGCAGGCATGGCTGGCTAGATTGCAAAAACAACCCCAATATCAGGCGCCCAAACTCACTAGAATTAGTCACCGAGTTGTCGGTAGGGCTATTTGGGCTGTGAATACCAGTAGCCACTATATGCCGGGTAAAGTGAAATGCTTAGCCCGAGCCCTCGTCACCCAAGTCCTGATTCGTCGGCGGGGCTACGACCCCGAACTTAAAATTGGGGTGGCCAAAGCCGCAGACCATTCTTTAGAAGCCCATGCTTGGGTGGAGTTACAAGGACAAGTGGTGATGGGTTTAGTTAACGATTTGGCCCGCTTCACCCCCATGCCTTCGTTAGACTCCAAGTCTTAAAGTAACAATATCAAAAAGAATTATTGACGGACAATCTTAACTTGCTGGGCGCAATCCTGGGCTCGCTGTCTCGCTTCCGCTACGGTATCGCCTAAGGCTAGGGCCACCCCCATGCGTCGATTTTTGTGGGCAGTGGGTTTGCCAAACAGCCGCACCCAACTAGTAGGAACGGTGAGGGCATCAGCAACGCCTTTGACCTGAGGGGAGTCCGTGGACTCAGACGCCAAGATCACTGCTGATGCGCCTGGGCTAATTAACTGAATATCATCAATGGGGAGTCCGAGGATGGCTCGCACATGCAATTCAAATTCGGACATATTTTGACTGGCCATCGTTACCATGCCCGTGTCATGGGGACGGGGACTGACTTCGCTAAAGTAAACCGTCTGCGGCTGATCGGCCGATCCCGCGATAAACAATTCAACACCAAACAATCCCCACCCTCCTAGGGCATCGGTGATTTGTTGAGCCATAGTCTGGCAAGCTTTCAGGGTATGGGGATGGAGGGCGCAAGGTTGCCAAGATTCTCGATAGTCTCCACTTTGCTGAATATGACCAATGGGGGGACAAAAGTGGGTCCCTGATTGTGACCGCACGGTGAGCAGTGTAATTTCCGTTTCAAACTCAACAAAGCCTTCAACAATCACCCGCGGGGCATTACCACGCCCAGATTCTAAGGCATAGATCCAGGCTTGGCTAATCTCGGCTGCTACCTTGACTAAACTTTGGCCTTTGCCTGAAGAACTCATGACGGGTTTAACCACGCAGGGCAGCCCCACTTGTTTAACGGCTTGCTCGTATTCGGCTTGAGTAGAAGCAAATTGATAGGGAGACGTTTTGAGGCCCAAGTCATTGGCGGCTAATCGGCGAATACCTTCGCGGTCCATGGTGAGGTGGGTGGCCTTGGCAGTGGGAATCACTCGCCAGCCTTCGGCTTCTAGATCTAGCAGGGTTTGAGTTGCGATCGCTTCAATTTCGGGCACGATTAAATTGGGGGCAACGGACTCAATGAGTTGGCGCAAGGCGGCCCCGTCTTGCATATTGATGACAGCACTCCGGTGGGCAAACTGCATGGCTGGCGCATGGTCATAAGCATCAACCGCAATCACCTCAATGCCTAATCGCATCGCTTCTAGGGCCACTTCTCGCCCCAGTTCACCGGATCCCAGCAGTAGTAGACGCTGGGCTGTTGAGGAATAAGGAGCACCCCAAGGAGCAGTTAAAGCAGCATTGGCAGAACGGTTCATGATCGTTACGTGTGATCAACAAATCTATAAAATTACACTCATGCAGTATGACCTATAACGGATTCATACCATAATGCTGATTAGCAGTTTGTGGGAATAAGATAGCAATCTTGCTTGTCCCCCCTTTGATTCACACCTAGATCTAACAAATATGGGCCTAATTGTTCAAAAGTTTGGTGGTACTTCCGTTGGTTCTGTTGAACGGATTAAAGCAGTAGCAAAGCGCGTCAAAAGTACTGTAGCTCAAGGTAATTCTGTAGTTGTTGTGGTCTCGGCCATGGGCAAAAGCACCGATACCCTGATGCAACTGGCCCAAGGAATTTCGGCAACCCCTTGTCGTCGAGAGCTGGATATGTTGTTGTCGACGGGCGAGCAAGTCTCCATTTCCCTGTTGAGTATGGCCTTGCAAGCACTGGGCCAGCCCGCTATCTCTTTGACGGGGGCCCAAGTGGGAATTGTGACGGAACCGGAGCATACTCGCGCCCGTATTCTGCACATTGCGACGGAGCGTCTAGAGCGTCACTTACAGGAAGGGAAAGTTGTGGTAGTCGCTGGTTTTCAAGGAACCTCTAATACCCCAGACTTGGAAGTTACAACCCTGGGACGAGGCGGGTCTGATACCTCTGCTGTAGCCCTAGCAGCGGCCTTACATGCTGAGAAATGCGAGATTTATACCGATGTGGCTGGTGTCTTGACCACTGATCCGAGATTGGTAGAAGCGGCCCAACTCATGTCCGAGATCACTTGCGAAGAAATGTTGGAACTGGCTAGTTTAGGTGCGAATGTTCTTCACCCACGGGCAGTAGAGATTGCTCGTAACTATGGGGTACAGATGATCGTGAGGTCCAGTTGGACCGATGAACCGGGGACCCAGATCATCTCCTCGGGTACTCAACCTCAAGTGTTGCAAGACTTAGAGTTAGGGCGTCCCGTCGATGCTGTGCATTACGATCTGAACCAAGCCAAAGTGGGATTGCTACACGTTGCTGATCGGCCTGGGGTCGCCGCCAGTTTATTCGGAGAGTTAGCCCATCAAGGGTTGGATGTTGATCTGATTGTGCAGTCTATTCACGAAGGTAATTCCAATGATATTGCCTTCACGGTGGGCCAAGAGTGGAGTGGCCGAGCGGAAGCGGTGGCCACGGCCTTTGGGCCGATGTTACCGCAGTCGGACCTGTCGTCCCGCAGTGTCCCGGAAGTGATAGTGGAACGCAATGTGGCTAAGGTGAGTATTGTCGGGGCAGGCATTATTGGCCGTCCCCAAATTGCGGCGCAGATGTTCCAAACCTTGAGTGATTTGGGCATCAATTTGCAAATGATTTCCACCTCCGAAGTGAATGTCAGTTGTACTATTGCAGCACAAGATTGCCAACGAGCGATCGCTGCTTTGTGTGCAGTCTTTGAGGTGACGAGTTCCTCGGATAGCCGGTTAGTGTTGGCGGGGCATGATGGCCCGCCTGTGCGCGGGGTGGCTTTGGACCTAGAGCAAGCCCGACTGGCGATTCGTAATGTTCCTGATCGACCCGGCATGGCGGCGCGGGTTTTCCAAACCTTGGCTCAGCAAAATATCAGTGTCGATATGATTATTCAGTCCCAACGCACCCATCAAGTTGGCGGCCTGATTACACGAGACATTGCCTTTACAGTGGCAGCAATGGATTTGGAAGTAGCGCAAGGGCTATTGCAAAAGGTGGCCGCTACACTAGGATGCGGAGCAGTGGTGTCAGATTCTGCGATCGCTAAAGTCAGTATTGTCGGCATTGGTATGTTGGGACAACCGGGCGTAGCCGCACAAATGTTCGCGGCTTTAGCTCAACGCCAAATTAATATTCAAATGATTGCCACTTCCGAAATTCGAGTCAGTTGTGTTGTATCCCAAGCAGATGGAGTAAAAGCATTACAGGCTATTCACAACTCATTCAAGTTGGGTTAAGTCATCCAAACCTAGATCTTGAAGGGACTGTCATCTTGAATGATACAACCGACATTCAGCAGGTACTAACCATCAAGGGATAATTGTGAGGTTGTCCTTCAACGCAAGTCCATGTATTCACCTCAAGAGATAGACGTTCAGGATATTGACCATCTCGGTATTATTGCCGGTATCG